>Ga0247813_10000082_pt1 | contig 125110 bp, 117 predicted proteins | sample UWRJL169409C1_FD_180719 | JGI IMG/M metagenome (GOLD analysis project Ga0247813, IMG submission 180719) | Plant litter microbial communities from Arlington Agricultural Research Station in Wisconsin, United States - UWRJ-L169-409C-1 | ecosystem: Environmental > Terrestrial > Plant litter >...
CTGCCGAAATATTTAAGCAGTTTTAACATTCAAATCAGATAGTCAAGTTAGCTTGGCAGAGATAAATGTTAGCCATATAGGCATATAGAAAATATAGATAGAATAGCTAAATCGCTCGGGCTATCGGGTGGTTTTATCACCTGGCGAAACATTTAAGAAGTTTTAACATTCAAATCAAGCTAAGTTAGCTTGGCAGAGATAAAAGTTAGCCATATAGGCATATAGAAAATATAGATTGAGTAAATCGCTCGGTCTATCGGCTAGTGTCCTCATCTGCCGAAACATTTAAGCAGTTTAGCCTTCAAATCAGATAGTCAAGTTAGCTTGACAGATATAAAAGTTAGCCATATAGGCATATAAAAAATATAGATTGAGTAAATCGCTCGGTCTATCGGCTAGTGTCCTCATCTGCCGAAATATTTAAGCAGTTTTAACATTCAAATCAGATAGTCAAGTTAGCTTGGCAGGGATAAATGTTAGCCATATAGGCATATAGAAAATATAGATTGAGTAAATCGCTCGGTCTATCGGCTGGTGTCCTCAACTGCCGAAACATTTAAGCAGTTTAGCCTTCAAATCAGATAGTCAAGTTAGCTTGGCAGCGATAAATGTTAGCCATATAGGCATATAGAAAATATAGATATAATGACTAAATCGCTCGGTCTATCGGCTGGTGTCCTCAACTGCCGAAATATTTAAGCAGTTTTAACATTCAAATCAGATAGTCAAGTTAGCTTGGCAGAGATAAATGTTAGCCATATAGGCATATAGAAAATATAGATAGAATAGCTAAATCGCTCGGGCTATCGGCTGGTGTACTCAACTGCCGAAACACTTAAGCAGTTTTAACTTTAAGGATACCAAAAGCGGTGAGCAACTAGACGTATTATTTTTTAAATGCAGGCATTGCTGCCTGAGAAACTTCATAATTAATCCGTCGATTTATAATCAAATTCTACAGATAAAAAACTTTTAACCTGCTGAAATGTTAAAATAAAAACATCTAAATGCAAAACTTTACTCAAACTCGTGACCTTCTGGAACAGTCCAGTTATTTTTATTTAATCAGTGTGGGCATGGATGGTAATTATAGCTATACCAACCCTAATTATAAGAATCAATTCCAATTCCTGCACGATGATCTGGTTGGCAAACCCTACCATATTACCATGCATCCTGATGACTGTAAGATTTGTGAAGAGGCTTCAGCTTTATGTTTCCAAAACCCAGGAAAATTGATACCAGCAACTATTCGAAAACATGATGGTCAGGGAGGCTACATTTGTACGCAATGGGAATTCAGAGCGATGATTAATAACCGATCTGAACCAGCTGGAGTATTTTGTATTGGTTATGATATCACAGAGCTTGTCGCTGAGCGAGCTGCATCCCAAAAAATAAATGAAGAAGTACTTGCGCACTCCACACTTTTGGAAAATATCGTTTTCCAGCAAACCCACACGGTAAGGGCTCCATTAACAAATTTGATTGCACTTACCAGGATTTTGAATAAATCCCATGATGATGTTCAGCTCCGAAGCAATTTGGCGAATATGATTTTAGAAACAGCAAAAAAATTAGATGATATCATCTCTGATATCGTAAAAAATGTTCGAGAAAAAATAAGATAATCAAATTTCTCAACCAAACCCCTTGTTTGCACTTATGAATAGAAGCGTTATAATAGTAGATGATGACAATTTTACACTATACATTAATCAGGAAATTCTGGAACCTATCATTTCAACTACCTGGAAGACTTTTCTTGGGGCGAAAGCGGCCCTCGTTTTTCTAGAAGCGTATGTTAATGAAGAATCGCAATTATTGATTTTTCTGGATTTAAATATGCCTGTAATGAATGGCTGGCAATTTTTGGACGAGTTAAAAACGTCCAAGTTTCAAGCTAATATTTTTGTGGTTATTGTCACCTCATCTATAGATCAAAGGGATAGTTTTAGGGCTCTCGAGTATCCTTGTGTACATGGCTTCATCTCCAAACCTTTAGAAGAAAAAACCGTTTTGGCATTAGCCGAGATACCACAACTCTCATTTTTCTTCAAATAATTTTAAATGCTATTTCATTATATTAGCCCATTACTCATTTCGTTGTACAACATTCTAAAATCCAGACTTCAAAGATTTGCTAATACATAACCTTTTACTATACACAGGACTTTTTCTTGTTGCTGCAACAGTCATCCCATTCATTAGGCACGACTATTGGATTTTTAGGGTTTTCGAATATCCCAGACTTCAGAAGCTCACGCTCAGTATACTCATTTTTGGCACTATTCTTATCTGTTTTCCACCGATAGGTTTCTGGCAAACTGCGCTCTCGATTTGCCTTTTTATTAATATCTGCTATCTATCCTATCTGATCCTTCCTTACACAGTTTTCGGAAAAAAGCAGCTGATTTCTTCAAAAAACCCTGTGAACGACAATAACATCAATATACTCATTGCAAATGTTTATCAGGAGAATAAAAAATCCAAAGACTACCATAAACTAATCAAAAGATACCAGCCCGACCTGGTTTTGATGGTCGAGACCAATCTATGGTGGCAGAAAGAGATGGATAGTTTATCAGCAACTTACCCTTATCAGATTCTTGAACCCCTGGAAAACACCTACGGAATGCTTATGTATTCAAAATTTCCAGTCGAGGGAAAAATACACTATTTAGTCGAACCTGATATACCTTCAATTATAGCCGAGGTAAGCCTGGCAAGCGGACAGCGTGTCAAACTGTTCTGTCTTCATCCAAAGCCTCCTGTGCCTCAAGAAAATCCCCGATCAACAGAAAGGGACAAAGAGATCCTTTTGGCAGCGACAATGGCAAAAGAAAGTAAATTGCCAGTAATCGTGATGGGTGACCTTAATGATGTGGCATGGAGCTATACAACAGAACTGTTTGGAAAAATCAGCGGATTATTGGATCCGCGTAGAGGAAGAGGATTTTTTAACAGCTTTAATGCCAAGTACTTTTTTCTGCGTTTTCCATTAGACCATATCTTCTGCTCTTCCAATTTCTCACTAAAATCCATAAAGCGGCTTGAAAGATGCGGCTCGGACCATTTTCCTATGGGTGTCAATCTTGAATTTGCACCGCAGGTTGAAAAGTTCAATGAGCATTTGGTGCCTACATCTGAAGAGGTTGAGACCGCCGAGGAGAAACTTAATGCAGTTTAAGTTTGTCATTAAAAATGATACAGTTAATGAACTCGAGTACGCAAAACAGTATGTTCTACTAATAGTAGAGGAACAATAACCTAAACTACAGTTTTTCAAGCACAAATATTGTCAACTATATCAGTAACAATAATAATCTCACCGAAACGTATAGGGTGATTACAAGAATAATAAAATGACACTGTCGCATGAAGGTTCATGCAAGAATGGTTGTGACTATGCTAGTGCAAAGATGACGCATTAGAATAAAAAATAAGTTACATATGCGTACAGCACCGATCACATATTATCAATAGAGCGTTTGCGGCTTTTCAGTCCATTATGAATGATAAAGAAGGCAATTATAAAAATTACGGCATAACAAGCATACACAATATTCTTTCCATCAGGATGACCGTTATTGGAGATAGAAATCGCGAACAATGCCCAAATCCCCACTGCTGCAAATTCCCTAAGATTTCGGACATATACCATAATAACATTCACCAATCCAGCTACACAGATCATGATGATCGCCCATGTGTGGGCCGAAATACTCCATCCCTGCCAACTTATTTTAGTAAGATAAGCAGAAATATTTGTAATCCAGGCGACCGTAATCCATCCTGAATATAATGCAAACGGCCAGTACACAAATAGATATTCCTTTAAAGGATGGGCGTCCAGTTCCATCCTGGTATTGATTATAATCTTAACCAGACAAAAAAGAAGAAAACCCATCACAACTACGGAGAGGCCAATATAGTCATACAACCAGGCGCCAACCCAAAGCGAATTCGCCAGACATGATAAAACGAACCACCAGCCGATTCTCGAGAGAACATTGGATGCGGATAGATCTTTTTTACCGTTGTTCCAGGTATAAAAAACAAAACCCAATAACCCGAGGTAAATAATTCCCCAAATAGAAAAGGCATAGCCTGCGGGCGTAAAATAATTAAAATACCTGTCAGAAATTGTTTTCATTGTATTACCATTGAGTAGTCCGGCATTCGACAAGTAGTTTACAGCAATGGTTAATACCAAAGCTATTCCGTTGGCAATAGAAAGAATTTTTTTCTGACTGTTCATGATTGAATAAGTATAGCAATTAAGGTAATGAATTTATAAGCAAAGCGCAAGAATTGAGGCTGGTTATCTAAGAATCCGCAGCTTTAAGTAATAGAAGAATAGCTCAAGACGATATTACATATCATGCAGAAAACTTCCAACCTTAAAATGCGAACTGCTCGCGTGCAGAGCAACTGCAAAGCTGTATTTGTCAACTGCTAGATTACATTTACTGCGAAACTGTTGACTGTCATTTTGTAACTGTGGACCACCAAACTACTTACCGATACAAAACTTGGTAAATATATTTTCTAATAAATCATCAGTAGTAACCGTTCCAGTAATTTCTCCTAAATAATGTAAGGCTTGCTTGATATCCATCGCCAGAAAATCTGAAGTTACTGGGTTATCTACGTTATCCAACACACGCTGTAAGGCATTTTCAGTTTGTTTTAAAGCTTCAACATGGCGAATATTGGTAACCAGGGTTTCGCTTGTATTAATGTGGTGCAGATTAACCTGCTCCAGCAAAGTTTCTTTTAGTTCCTCTATTCCCGATTTTTCCTTGGCAGAAATAAAAACTACATTAAGGGCTTCAAAAGCTTTTCGCTGCGCTGTTTCAATTAAATCAGCCTTATTAATCAAAATTAAATACGGAATGGCCAATTGCTCCAATCCACGCACTTGTTCTTCAATTTCAGCCACATCCTGAGCCGCATCTGCCATGTATATAATTAGCTTGGCCTGCTTCATTTTCTCCAGCGTACGTTCTACGCCTAAAGCTTCAATAATATCAGCAGTATCGCGAATACCAGCGGTATCGATAAAACGGAAAACAATACCGCCAATATTTAATTCATCTTCAATTGTATCGCGGGTTGTACCAGCAATGTCAGAAACAATAGCCCTTTCTTCATTCAACAAGGCATTAAGCAAAGTCGATTTTCCTACATTTGGCTTTCCTGCAATCACAATAGGTACACCATTTTTAATTACATTTCCCATTTCGAAAGAGGAAATGAGGCGATGTAAAACATGGTTAATTTTAGTAACCAGATTACGCAATTGCTCACGATTGGCAAATTCTACGTCTTCCTCAGCAAAATCCAGTTCAAGCTCTATCATGGAAGCAAAATGAATCAATTGCTCACGCAGGGCTTTAAGCTCTGTTGCGAAACCACCACGCATTTGCTGCATCGCTACATCGTGAGAAGCTTTAGAATTAGAGGCAATTAAATCGGCTACAGCTTCTGCCTGACTTAAATCGAAAGCCCCGTTTAAAAAAGCACGTAAGGTAAATTCGCCAGGTTTAGCTGCACGGGCGCCCCTGTCAATTAGAAGGCTAATAATCTGTTGAATAATATAATTAGAACCGTGGCAGGAAATTTCCACTACATTTTCTTTAGTGTACGATTTTGGCGCAACATATAAACCCGTTACCACTTCGTCAACAATCTGTTCACCATCCTTGATCAAACCAAAATGTAAAGTGTGCGAAGCTTGCTTTTCTAAATCCTTACCACTAAAAACAGCATTGGTTAAAGTAATGGCATCTGGCCCTGAAAGGCGAATAACGCCAATGGCACCCGAACCTGGAGGAGTAGACAAAGCAATAATAGTATCCTGATTATTCATATTCGTTAAAGAAAATGCAAAAATAAGTCTATTAAACGGGTATATCAGTGTATCGGAAGTAATTTTTTAGTCTTTTACAATTTGAATGATCTGCACGGTAAAATTAATATATAAACCAATTCAGCAATTATTTAAACAGGTAGCAGAATTGATATTTAAACCACCCACCTAAAATCTTTTGTACATTTATACTTAACTTAAAACATTTTAGAATGAATCATGTTTAAAAACCTGAAAACCGAAAAACATCTATATGACTAATAATTTTCCTTTAACCGTTAGAAGATCCATCGAATTACTCGGCCTTATGGCAGTTGTAGCGGTTATGGTCATCGCAAGAGATATTATTATGCCAATGCTAATGGCATTTTTCATCAGCATTATGCTTTTGCCTGTATATCGTTTCCTGAAAAGAAAGAAATTTCCTGAAACTTTAGCCATTATACTGCCAATTTTATTAGTAGCCCTTTTTGTAGCCTTAATTGTTTGGTTTTTTTCAAACCAAATCGGCATTTTGGTGAAAGATTTCCCTCAAATAAAATCGAATGTTACTCAACACATTAACTCGTTAAGCGATTGGATTAGTAGAATTACCCATTACGATGATAAACAACAGAAAGCCTTTATTCAGGATAAAAGCGACGATTTGATGAATATGGGTACCTCACTGGCTGGTGGTGCAGCCGTAACGCTGAGCGGCATATTTGTGTTTATTGGTTTACTGCCCATTTACATTTACTTAATGCTTTTTTATAAAGATATTTTATTACGTTTCATTTTTATGTGGTTCAAAACCGACGACCATCCTAAAGTAAAAGAAGCCATATATGAAACAGAATCTATTATTAAAAGTTACCTGATTGGTCTATTAATTCAGATTACCTATATGACCATACTTTTAGGGGGCATTTTAATGATTATCGGAATTAAACATGCCTTATTAATTGGTGTAATCTTCGCCATATTAAACTTAATCCCTTATGTGGGTGCGTTAATTGGAAATTTGATTGGCGTGTTGCTTACTCTAACATCATCTCAAGAACTATGGCCCGTAATTACAGTTTTAGGCGTAATTGCATTTGTTCAGTTTTTAGATAATAACATTCTGATGCCAAGAATTGTTGGCTCTAAGGTAAAAATCAATGCACTGTTTGCCATACTCGGGGTATTTATAGGCGGCAGTATTGCTGGGGTATCTGGCATGTTTCTCGCCCTGCCGATTGTTGCAGTACTAAAAATCATCTTCGACCGCACAGAATCGTTTAAACAATGGGGCGTATTGTTAGGCGATGAAAGACCTGAGAAAAGTCCGATGACTTTCCCTGCCTTTAGAAGAAAGAAAGCGGTAGAAGTTAAACCAGGAATTCAAAAAAAACTATAATTATTTTACTCGATACTGCCCGTATATTTTTAAACAAAAAACACATCTGGTTAGCCCAAATGTGTTTTTTGTTTTAATTTACAGATCATGTACCGATTCAATTCTATAGGCCTTTTCACCCGATGGCGTTTCCCATTCTATTATCGAATCTACGCTATGCCCAAGTAATGCAAGCCCAATTTCGGATAAGATAGAAATCGTTCCATGTTTCTGACGAGCCAGATTTGGCGGCACAAAAAGATAAGTAAAAGAATCGCCAGAGTTAATTTCCTTAACAATAACTTCCTTATAAACATCAACTATATTTGGTGGTAAATCTTTCCTGTGTACCTGTTTGGCATTTTTAAGTTCGATCAAGAGCTGTGATTCGTTTTTAGGGCTTACTTTTCTTTTTCTAATTTGTTCTTTTAAAATATCGAACATACCCGTTGTAAGGGTGATTTGCTTTGCTGCAGAATGATGGTTATTCATAAAAAATATATAAGATTAATCAATAATAATTTCCTATAGATATTTCTGATCGCCCCGAAAGCTATAGAACTTCGGGGCAGAATTACTAAAATCAATTATAATTTTAATGATATAATTTTTCATTATGCTTAATTATTGAGGTGCAATTACTTCTGTTATTTTAAACTGTTTCAAGCCTGCAGGAACTTTCCACTTTACTAATTCTCCCTTTCTAAAACCTATTAAAGCGGCTGCAATAGGTGTTAAGATCGAGATCTTTTTCTGTTTAATATCTGCATATTGGGGCAATACAATGGTAAGCTCCATCACTTCGCCAGTTGTTTCCTCAGCGATATAAACTTTAGAGTTTAACCTAATGGCATGCGCTGGAAAAGCATCGTCTTTAATAATGAGAGCTCTACTCAACTCAGCAGAAAGAGACATCTCATCTGTAGTTTTTTTAAGTTTACTGAAGAATGGTTTTAAAAGGTTATAATCACTTTCGGTAATGATAACCGGGTTGCTTTCGTTCAAATTCATATTTAAATTATTTAAGGTGCATTATTTAGCTGGAAGTGTGTTTCGCTCATCCATTACATTCTAAACCAAATCAATACTGATAATCAACATTTCACCACACAACTACCTGTTTAAAAGGTAATTTATGAATCTAAAAAATCGATAAAATAAAATTGTGAGCAGCAATACCTTAACGTAAGCCAAAGCATAAACAGATTTAATAAAATAAATGAAACTGATAAGGAAATCCCCGAAACCTGAATTTAATTCTTTTTTAAAAGGCCGGGGTTATGGTATCAAAATCCTTAAAGGAAGGAATATAAAATAGCCTGCTAAAAAAACAGAATATCGATTTCGTTATACACGCACACAACAAAATAACACGGGTATTATTGCGCATGCTTTGATTGTGTAGTTCGATATTTTTGTAGCAAGTATTCAAATCGAACCAAAGATAACCTTTATAAACAGGGATTGCAAATTTCAGGTTAGCCTTACCCCATCACAAACAAATCTATCTAAATAGTATGTCGTAAGCGAATCTTAAAATCGTTCCGAAAACAACAATAAGGAAGAAAATACGAACAAATTTATTCCCCTTTAATAAAGCTAGCTTTGTGCCTAAGTAAGCACCGCACACATTAAAAATAGCCATGGGAATAGCATATTGGAAAAGAATATTTCCAGTAGAGCTGAAATATAATATTGCGGCCAGGTTGGTGGCAATATTTACAATTTTAGCGTGAGCGCTTGCACCTATAAAATCGAAACCTAAAATGGCAATAAAAACTAAAATTAAGAATGAGCCAGTCCCAGGGCCAATTAATCCATCGTAAAAACCAATCAGTAACCCAAATACAGCCGCCATTAATACTTGTTTTTTAGCGGAATGATTTTTCTCTTGATGAATGCCAAATTGTTTATTGAAGTAAGTATAAAGTGCAACCAGAATAAGTACAACTAAAATAATTGGTTTAATTACAGAATTATCAATCCTACTAACCAAAAAGGCGCCTGAAAGTGCTGCCACAAAAGCAGTGCTAGCACAAGCAACAAGAACTTTAAAATTAAATTTTACTTTTTTAGAATATTTAATAGCCGCCAACGTTGTTCCAGCTATTGATGGAATTTTAGTAGTACCCAATAAAGTTGCTACAGGATAATGTGGCAAAATTAACAAGGTGGCTGGAGTTTGCAATAAACCACCGCCACCTACTATTGCATCTATAAATCCAGCAGCAAAAGCTGCCAAGCAGAGTAGAATCAGTTCATTAATCATTGATTAGGGCAGGCAAGATTAAAATTCATATTTTCCCTAATCCATTTTCCATCTGTAATCTTTCCTCATCAAACTACATTCTTTCTGGCGAAGTAATCCCTAAAATCAGCATCCCTTTATTTATTAAATCGGCTGTTTTTTTACTTAGGTTTAAGCGGAATTGTTTAGCATCGCCTGCTTCTGTTTTAACAATCGGCGGAATTTCGTGATAAAACTTATTAAACAGCTTTGCAAGCTCGTACAAATAATTGGCTAAACTTGCAGGACTGTGTGCCTTCGCAGCAGTTTCAATTTCAGTTGGGTATTTTGCCAGTTGCATTATCATTTCAAGTTCTACATCTGCAATTCCAGAAAATGTTGGCGTATTAATTGAAAACTGATAATCAGCTTTGCTTAATAATGATTTAATCCTGGCATGTGTGTATTGGATAAAAGGGCCTGTATTGCCTTGAAAATCGATACTTTCGTTTGGATCGAAAAGCAAACGTTTTTTCGGTTCTACCTTTAAAAGGAAATATTTTAAAGCTCCTAAACCAATGTTTTTGTAAAGCTCTTCTTTATAATCCGCAGAAAAATCGTTTATTTTACCCAGCTCTTCTGTTTTTTCCTGAGCCGTAGCAATCATATCTGCAATTAACTCATCCGCATCGACCACTGTACCTTCGCGACTTTTCATTTTACCATTAGGTAAATCTACCATTCCGTAGGATAAGTGATATAGTCCTTTTGCCCAGCTCTTACCCAGTTTTTCCAGAATTAAAAACAGAACTTTAAAGTGATAATCCTGTTCATTACCAACCACATAAATCGACTCATCCATTCCAAAATCATCGAACTTCATTTTAGCGGTTCCCAAATCCTGCGTAATATAAACAGAAGTTCCATCGGCACGTAAAACCAGTTTCTGATCCAGGCCATCAGCAGTTAAATCTATCCAAACTGAGCCATCCTCTTTCTTAAAGAAAACGCCTTTCTCTAGACCTTCATCAACAGTGTCTTTTCCTAAAAGATAAGTATTGCTTTCGTAGTAAAATTTATCAAAATCAACACCCAGATTTTTGTAAGTAATATTAAAACCTGCATAAACCCATTCGTTCATGGTTTTCCACAGCGAAACAACTGCTTCATCGCCTTGCTCCCAAGCCAACAGCATCTGTTGTGCTTCTTTAATTAAAGGCGCATTTTTCTTTGCTTCGTCTTCAGTTTGTCCTTCAGCTTTTAAAGCTTCAATTTCTTTTTTATATTCCTTATCGAAAATTACATAGTATTTCCCAACCAAATGATCGCCCTTTAAGCCAGCGCTTTCTGGCGTTTCGCCATTACCCCATTTTTGCCAGGCCAGCATCGATTTACAAATATGAATACCTCTGTCGTTTACCAGATTTACTTTAAAAACCTCATAACCATAAGCTTTAAGCAATTCAGCTACAGAATAGCCCAACAAGTTATTACGTACGTGCCCTAAGTGAAGTGGTTTATTTGTATTTGGCGAAGAATATTCTACCATCACCTTTTTTCCGTTCGGTTTGTTGCTACCGAAGTTTTCATCCATAATTTCCTCATTAAATTGTTTAAGGAAATAACGTTCGGCAATGCTTAGGTTTAAAAAGCCTTTTACTACGTTGAACTTAGTAACATCATCCACATTGGCAACTAAATATTCGCCAATTTCATTAGCGGTTTGCTCTGGCGATTTTTTAGAAACTTTGGTTATTGGGAAAACAACTATGGTTACCTGGCCTTCAAATTCTTTACGGGTTTCTTGTATATTGATTACACTTTCGGCTAGTTCTTCGTTATAAAGTTCTTTAACAGCCTTAAGCGTTGCGGTAATAATAAAATTCATGGTTCAAAAATAGCGATTATAGCGCAAAGCTGAAAGGGCAAAGCCAAAAGCCAGCTAAAAAGAATGTTTAAACTTTAAGCTTATAAGCACTAAAGTTTAAACATTAAAAATGGAATGGATATCTGATAATTAATCCTTTTGAAAGAAGCTCATGATTTGCTTCTTAATTTTATTGGATACTTTTCTCAGAATTCTATATTTCCCGCTAATAGGCTTAAATCCAGCCCATTTAGTTTGATTTAAATACTCAAAAAATATTGTCTTATACTTTTCCTGTGATCTATAGGTTTTAAAAGTTGGTTTAATATCAAGATAATGAATTATATATGGATCTTCATTATAGAAAGTTGCGAACCAGTTCCATTTAGGATCTAATTCATACCATTTGTTTGCAAAAACAACGTTAATTCCATATTGATCTACTAACACAACATGATCTGCATAAATCCTAAGTGTATCAATAACTTTTTTTGATATATCTTGTTCTCTCCACTTAACAGCATCAATTAACAATATGCCAGAATTGAAATACTTCGTGTCGGCAGTTAGTCCTAAGTCCCTATAATTAGGTATTCCGCCCCAGGCACAGTCTACTGTTTTACCAACGTCCTGTACGGCCCCAATTGTATAGCCATTCAGATCAGTGTTCCATAATAATGAAATATCTTTAAGAACTACGGTATCGACATCTAAATAAATCATTTTTTCTACATCCTTTGGCAAAGCATATGGAGCAAAAAGACGTAAATAAGCTGTTAAAGGAAATGCAGATTTATCAACTGGAATATTAACACCTTCCGGTATGATAGTCTTTTTTTCAAACCATTTTATGGTTATTTTATTAGAATCAACAGAACTCTCTATTTTTCTTTTGTTTTGATTAGAGATACCATCATCAATTATATAAAAATCAATATGTTCTTCAGTTATATGGTTGATTTCAATAGACTTAACTAATGCACCAATTAATATTGCATAATGATTATCGCTAGCTACTACTATAGAGATGTTGTTTTTCTTCATTTTTAAAAAATAATTTAAATACGTTACATATTTAATAAGGGATATTTATTGAATTTAAAGTAGAGTTGCACTGGACTCAACAAAAAATTTCTTCTAAAAATAGCAGAAATAATTACATACTGCATGAAAACCTGCAATTATATATTTCAAGTTATTTTAATATTCAAAGTAACTAAAGCTAATTGCTAATATCCTATAGCTATTATAAAGTACAAAGAATAATATCTTTTATTTCATTTTGTTAAATATAGATTCCCTTAATTCTTTTAAGAAAATAATAGACTCTTTATAACCAATTTCATAAACACTCCAAAATTTAAAATTGGAGAAATTATTTAACGGTTTATATGCCATAACTATTGCAACAATTGTTGGAAACACCATTGCTATAGTTATGGAGTAAACAGACTTATATATTACTAAACCGATTGCAATGGCAATACTATTAACAATTAACATTACCCAGATTTTATAAAAATTAATTTTTGGCAAATGAATTACATCTAAAGCTAGTGCAAAAAAACGATCTGCTGGCCAAAGAAGTGAACATACAATCATTATTCGCAATAAATTAGGAGCTTCTGTAGAAACATATTCTTTACCCCCCATTATGTGGATTAAAGGTTCGGCAAAAATAAGCACGAATACAGCAATAGGCACTAAGGCAACACTCAGCATACCAACAAGCTTTTTTAAGGTATACATTAATTCAGATTTTTCGCCATTATTATACTGGGCAGATAATATTGGCATGCCGCTAGCCGCAAAACTTAATAACGGAATTTCGATAATTTGTAAAAACTTGGCACTTAAGTTACAGGTTGCCAACGCAGCTGGTCCGATTAAGAAGTTAACGATAAATGTACTAGTTAGCCCAAATAAGCTGCTACTTATGTTGGTTCCCATGGCATACTTACCAAAATGAAAAAGTTCGATTGTTGTTTTCCTGTCGGCAAATCTAACAGAAAGTATTTTCGTCCATTTAAAAATTAAAACACAGGCGCTTGATAAAAGATTTGCCCCCACAAACGTCAATAAAACAGTGTTTAATGTTACTTTATGCAAAATTGCAAGGATAAAAATTACTAAAGCAAAAGTACCTTGATTTAAGACTCTTAAAATCAACAGCCTATCGAACCTTTTGTAAGATTGAACAACACAATTGGCCATAAATGATGGTAATGTAACAACAGGTATTATAGAAAAGTATTTCAAAGAAATAACTGTGCCTTTATCGGTAAAAAAATTGGCTATAAAATAAGTTGGTATATTAATAATCACTGCCATGGCTGTTATCGCTAAACCCAACATCCAAGCTGAGCCAGCAACTTTTTCAGCTCTCTCGCCTTCTGTTCCTGAATAAAATTTAATGAACGTAATGGTTAAAAAACCACCTCGCAAAGTATCCATCAAACCATTTATAGTTAAAACAAAAATATAAACGCCAACTTCGGGTAAGGAAAGCGATCTGTATAAAATTGCTAAACTAACTAATCCAATAATTGCCATAATGCCATTTCCGAATAGAGATTGAAAATGCACGTTTTTAAATATTGCAATTATTTTATCGAGGTATTTTAGCATTGAAAGTTTATTTTGTGATCTAATTTTTAAGTATTTTGTTTCTAAATCTATAGGTTACCCGCCATCAACTGACTATAAGCATAATCGCAGGCTCTTGCAGTTAGTGCCATATACGTTAAAGAAGGATTCTGACAAGCAGAAGAAGTCATACAGCTTCCATCAGTTATAAAAACATTTTTTACCGCATGCATTTGATTAAATCCATTTAAAACTGATGTTTTTGGATCTAACCCCATTCTTGCAGTTCCCATTTCATGGACTGTTGTGCCGCCAGGTGTAGAATAATTAAATGCATGTACATAGGAGAATCCCGAATCCAAAAGCATTTTTTCACAAGTTTCCTTTATATCATCCATCATCTTCTTTTCGTTTTCTTTAAATGAAAAATCGATTTTAACCAAAGGCATGCCCCATTTATCTTTCTGGGTTTCATCTAAAGATATCTTGTTTTCATAATAAGGTAAGCACTCTCCCCATCCCGCCATCCAAATTGTCCACGGGCCAGGTGTTGTAAGTGCATTTTTAAAGTTTTTACCAAAGCCAGGCTCTCCCATCCTATCCATCCACTCCTTCCTTTCGCCATGTCCATTAATGTGATATCCTCTAGTAAAACTTAAGCCCTCATCTTTATCTAAATTTCTATATCTTGGAATTAAAAACCCACATGGCCTTCGCCCCTTATAATATTGATCTTTAAGTCCATCGTAAACGCCATAAGCACCAGCAGAAGAATGATGATCCATTAAATTATGACCAACCTGTCCACTATCATTACCAAAACCATTTGGAAAACGCTTAGATTTTGAATTAAGTAATAGCAAACTTGTAGCTATTGTAGACGCATTTATAAAGATTATTTTAGAATAAAATTCGATATTTTCATTTGTGTTTGCGTCAATAACTTTAACCCCCTTGCCTTTTTGTGTTTGTTCATCATAGATAATCTCAGAAACAATAGAAAATGGTCTTAAAGTTAAATTTCCAGTTTTTTTAGCGGCAGGGATAGTTGAACTGTTACTACTAAAATAGCCTCCAAACGGGCAGCCCCTTGAACATAAATTACGATTTTGACAAGGGCCTCTGTTATCCCATCCTCTAGTTAAGTTGGCAACACGAGCAATTGTTAAAGTTCTTTTGTCGTTTTCGTTTATTGATTTTCTTAAATACTGCTCAATACAGTTAAGTTCCATAGGTGGCAAAAATTTACCATCAGGCAATTGAGTAAGCCCTTCAATTTGGCCACTTACGCCTATAAAAGTTTCCACATAATCATACCAGGATTCAAGGTCCTTATATCTAATCGGCCAATCGATGCCATTACCATCTTTTTTATTGGCTTCGAAATCTAAATCGCTAAAACGATAACATTGCCTTCCCCATAGCAATGAGCGCCCACCAACCTGGTAACCTCTGAACCAATTAAATGGCTTTTCCTGAATATAAGGCTGATCTTTATCACTAACAAAAAAATGTTTGGTTGCTGGAGAATAAGCCCCACTTTGAATTGGGTCTCTTTCAACATCAATATTTGTGTTGTAGTAGCCATTTTTAAAATCCCATGGATTTAAATTGGCTGTTGGGTAATCTTTTATATGTTCTACATCTCTTCCTCTTTCAAGAAGTAAGGTTTTTAGTCCCTTTTTACACAACTCCATTGCTGCCCAACCACCGCTAATGCCTGAGCCAATAACAATTGCATCATAAGTATTCTGATTATCAATATTATTACTTTGCATATATTATTTTGTTGCCCAAGATTTTTGGTTGTTTTTTAATGGAATACAAGCTTCGAAAGTTTGAGGGATATAATCATAAACCAATCCTTTAGTAGCACCTAATTCTGATAAACAATAACCTTCAACTGTTAAACTTTTTAGCTTAGAGAAGAATGTTTGACCCAAAAATTTATTATTTATTTTGTTAAGAATTTGTAACGAATATATTCCCTTTTCCTCAAAATGTTTTAGTACAATATTTCTTTCAACCGCATTACACTTCATAAATGATTTGTCAAATGAATCAATTGTGTATGCTTCCAAATCATGAAGACCGCTTACAAACTTATTTTGTTCTCTTTTTCCTGTGCAATTTGTTAAAACATTAATCATATAGCCACTTACACCAGCTTCTTTAGCTCCAGGAGTATCAGTTGCAGGAATTATTGTTTCTGCCAGTTCTGCAATTAACGATTGGTAAGATAAAAGTTCATTAACATTGACTTCCTTATTTAAAGATATCCATTTATAAGCTGAAAACGAAGATATACCCGCTGCACTTAAAGCTAATATACTTTTTAAGGTTGTTCTTCTGTTCATTAGAAAATATTAATTTAGTGATTTAAGAAATCTCTATTTATCCAATATTTAAAACTCTTTTAACTCTTTTCAAGGTTCCTTTCCAAAGGCCTCCATCAATTTGAATTCTTCTGTCGGTTGTCCAAACTAATGCTTTAATATTATTTACGTAAAAAAGCTTACCAAAACCTTTATTTCTTAATTTTAATGCAAGCCAACCATCTTCAATAGTGCCTGGAGGATGATTAAATCCTTCTACCTTTAAACCATGTTCTTTTCTAAAGGCAGAATTAAATCCGTAAACATTTACAGCCTCATCTTTTACTTTTTTATTATACCATCTAGAGAGCTGGGCAATATGCTCGTAAAAAAAATAGGTTACTCTACCTGTAGAGCCAATTGGAATTAAAGAAAAACGGCCATAAGTTATCGCAACACCTTCATCTTCGATCAATGGTTTTACCATTAACTCAATCCAATCTTCAGGATAAATCGTATCCGCATCAGCATTTAAAATATATTTGCCCTTCGCAGCGGCCATCCCTGCATTTCTGGCAAAGGCTATACCTTGTCGGCTCTCACTAACAACTTCAACACCGCAAGCCTTTGCTAAAGCCTCGGTATCGTCTTTCGAATTATTATTAGAGACTACAATTTCTACTTTTCTATTTGTTTTATTAGCGCATAAAGAAGCTAAAGCGGGTACAATGCTTTCTGTTTCGTTATATGCAGGCATTACAACACTAATCTCTGGTTCTCCTTTATACAAATTTTTATAACTATCTGCAGCCATTTTGCACATTTCATCTTTTGTTAAATGGCTTTTTATATACTTATTTATTGATGCAGGAATTTGAATAGGCCTCATTCTTTTTTGTATTTTTTGGGATGAATTTTATTAGAATTTAAATACTTCTTTCCAACTAATTATTTATTGTTTTTTCTTCTACGTAATGCTCTGTTGCTACAGATATCTTGTTGGCAGACTTTGCTTTCAGTAAAGCTAATACCTGAAAATATATAAACTTTGGGATATCCATTAATGATTTATATATCTTCTGATCTGCCTTAAAATAAGAAAGCGACTTCATGAAAACAACTACAAAACAAACCGCTAATATAGCAAACAGCACGGCCATTTCGGGTATAACGAAAACATTAACTGCAAAACAAAATATTGTAAGAAATAGTAAAATAAATAATGGTGGGCGACAAAGCATTATGCCAAACAGAAACTGATTCCAGTTAAAGTTTATTATACCACTAAATGTCATCCTTAAGCCTAATTTGAAGAACTTAAACCAAGTATTGATCCATCTAGCCCTTTGTTTTACAAGTTGATCAGATTTAGATGTCTTTTCATCTAAAACAATTGCCTTATCAGCAAAAGCAATTTTAAGTTTTCTGATAACAAGTTCATATTGAAGTATTTTATCAAAACCCGCTCCATTGCTATCAATATTCTTCAGGCATTCTACATAAATATTTGTTGTAAAAGCCATACCCGATCCAGATAAAGAGGAAGATGAACCAGCATCTGTTAATAATTTCTTATCTACATATCGGTAATAAATATCGTTTGCAGCATCTAAACAGGCATAATTGGTATTTAAGTTTTTAGCTGCCCTAACACCTTGTACGGCTTGGTAGCCCAAAGCAAAAACCTTATTCATTTCCAATAAGTAATTTGCATCAACTAAATTATCGCTATCAATAATGGTTAATCTTTCATGAGGACGCTTGAAATTATTAATAGCGTAAAAATGAGATTTTACATTACTTGCTAAAACTTCCTCTGGCCTAAGAACTACAACTTTATTATCATCGAATACCAAACTTGAAATATCGCAGTTATCTGCAACTATATAAATTATGTAATTGGTATAGTTAATATTCAATATAGACTTTACAACCTCTGGAATTAATGTGACCTGTTGATAAGCTGTAACAATAATTGCGTAATCTGGTTCAACTGAAGAATTACTTATCTGATTATAATTCTTCTTCGAAGCGAAAAGTTGAATAATCCATAGACATACGGGAAAAATTAAATTAATAATTACTACCGCTTCTAAAAGATGAAATAAAATCAATAACGCGTACATATTTTTATAATCTTATTTCTTACTAATCAATTTATCTATTTCAACTGTCATTGCTTTTACGCTATTTTCCCAGGTATGACTAAAAGCAAATTCTTTCCGTCCAAGTTCAAGTTCACTATCATGCTCATTAAAAGCTTTTTCTATAAGTTTAACATAATCCTCTTTTGTATCTGCCAAGTAAACAAAATCTTTAAAAACCTCCATAGTTTCTGTCCTTGTTGCTATTACAGGTTTACCTAAGGCTAAATATTCATCGATTTTTCTTGGGTAATTTCCTCTTGTAATAGCATTTACAGTTTGAGGATTTATACAAATATCAAACCCGTTAATAAATGAAGGCAATTCATCTACTTCTCGCTGACCAATAAATATTACATTTTTGATGTTATGCAGTTCACTATCCATAAACGAATCATCTTCTGGTCCAACAAGAACTACGTTATAATCTGGATATTGGTTTGCAATGTGCTGAATGATCTCGATGTTTAAGCGAGAAGTACTCAAAGCGCCTACATATCCAATAATTTTCGATTTAATATTCTTCAGTACTTCTGGTAATTCTGCACTTACATTTTTGAATGATTCTATATCACAACCCTGCCCAACATTAAATGATTTTGAATTGTATTTACGACAATAAGCTGCCAGATATTCAGAATTCGCAAAGCAAAAATCGCTTTTGGCTATTAACTCAGGCTCGAGGATTTCACCATGTTTTTTCCAGTAATTTACCCCTACCATGTAATCTCTGGAATAGTAAACGCTTAAATCTGGCTGTAGATAATCCTTAAGATAAAAAGCTTTAAACATCTCATTATCATTAAATAATATAATGTTTTTAAATTGAAGCTTTTCAATTGCTTTCTTAATTGATTTTGAAAGCTTTTTGTTATTTCTTTTATTTAATAACCTAAAAATAGAAGTAGAATTTATCCAATTTATTGATTCAACGATACAATCAGGATAATAATTCCAAAGGTTATCCTTAATTTTTATAAGTCCTTCCTCCTTATGATTGATCACATTAATCCGCTTCTGAATTTTGGGATCTTTTTTGTTCTTTATTAAGGTAATGCGATCTAAAGGCGAATTGATATATAAAACACGGTTGGTTTTACTAAGTTCGAGTGCAATGTTTTTACAATTACTTCCAATTTCTGTGTCCCAAGGCTGCTGACCAATTATAATAATATCATTGTTCATAGTTAATACTTTTTCAAAAAATAACTATAATTAAAAATATACTGCCTGTAAAAGTATCTCATAACCTTAACTAAAGCACTATCGCTATTTCTCCAAAAATCTCTCTTCACGGTACTCGGTTCTTCCGAACTATTTACCTGATCGAAAACCGATTTAAAATTATCATATAAATAACCTTTTCCTTTTTTTCGTAAAAAAGAAATCATCATATCAAATTCTATTTTATCTGAGTGCTTAGTTTCATTATATCTGCCAAATTTTTGCAAAAACGAACTTCGTCTGATATGCGGATGATCGCTATATAAATGAAACTTATTGGTATCGGGCGACCATGGATTAAATATCATCTCCGAAAATCCATTTTTAAATGCTTTTGTTTCAGGATGTTTAAAATACGAATAGAACCTTACGTAATCTGCTGTTTGATCTTGTTCTAAAATCTCCAAACCATCTTTTAATGGTTTTTCGAAACCAGGTAGCGGAACAAAATCTTCCTGAACATAAAGTGTATAAGGACTTTTTACTGCATCCTGCCCTTTATTTAGATTATTGCCCAAGCCCTTATTTTTGGGTGCTTTAAGTAAGGTAAAATCATATTTATTTTTGAGATTCTCTATATACTCAACATGTTCTGGTTTACTGCCATCATCAGAAACTAAAATTTCGTTAAAAGTGCAATTGTAACTATCAAACGAAGCTAGCAACCTTTCTAAAGACTGGCTTCTGTTATAGTGCGTAATCAATAAAGTTACCTTATCAAAGTGAGTTACCTTTTCCGTCATAATTTTACTTCTTATAAAACCTTATCCCAGGTCAAAGTTTCTGTATTGTATTTTTTAACGATTTTGGCGGGATTACCAACAGCAATACAGTACGGTGGCACATCTTTAGTAACAACGCTTCCCCCACCAATTACGCTGTGCTTTCCGATGCTTACACCAGCCGTAATTACACTGTTTGCGCCAATCCATACATCGTCAGCAATTGTAATTTGCTTAACATTTACCTTTTGAAATGCTGGCGGTATATTTACATCTTCATATCCATGATTTAGACCTGATACAACAATGTTTTGTGCAAACATTACATTATTCCCAATTGAAACAGGACCAATAATTACGTTGCCTAATCCAATAATTGTATTAGAACCAATTATTACATCGCCTACACCATTATTAATGGTAGAAAAATCTTCGATTATCGACTTTGCACCCAACTGAAAGTTATTAAAAGGAAAAACATCCATCCTGGTTTTCCACCTAACAATCGATTTTTTACCTCTTTTATGCTTAAAAGGATTAAGAAAAATCCGAACCCACAACCTGGGTTTATGATCATTTTTTGGAATCAGCATAGACAAAGCCATTTGCTTTAACCTTGGGTTTGATTTAATTTTCGAAATTATAGATAACATTTTAATCTCTATTTTTTTCTTTATCCATAACATGAAAACCTTTCACTAAGCCAATAACAAAAAAAATGATTGCTGGAAGTGCGAATATTTCGTAAGGCATATCTAAGTATTTATTATTTCCCTATCTAAAAGCTCTTTTTCTAGCTTTGGTATATTATATAAAAAAACCAAAGAGATGCAAACAATAATGCTACTTGGCATAGCATTAATAATTTCATTCCCATAGCTACAAATTAATATTCCAGAAAAACCAGAAACCAAAGCAATTGCTTTAATTTTAAGATCTTCATTTTTTATTCGCCAAACAATGCCACAACATCGTCCCAATATATAGGTCATCATACTAATCCATATGACTAGCCCTACAATCCCATACATAATCCAAACTTTAACCCAAAAACTATCAGGTTGTACCTTTGATAAAAAATTACCAGGATTATATATCATTCCATTATAACCCGTTACCCCCAAGCCTCCACCAAATGGAATATTACTCATATAATTTTTAAGTACTCTTTGAGACTCAAATCTAACATTTAATGAAGGATCATCAGGATTTAAGGCAGATCTTAATCTATAGACTTGATAATTACCATTAGCTATAGTGGTAAATTTCAAAACACCTAAAAACATTATAGCTAAGGCCCCTCCCAATATTAAAACTTTTATTTTTTTACTTAATATTAATGCCAAAAAAGCTCCTGGTACTAATGCAAATAATGCTCCCCTTGTACCAGAAATTAACATTCCATACAGCATTATAATTGAACAAATCATTAATAAAAGCCTAATCTTAGGTTTTACTTTACGAAATGATAAAATTAGGGCCATTAGACCAATATGTGCTTGAGATGAGCCAAATTGTGAAGCTTCTGCATAGAATGAAAAAACCCTTAATCTTCCCCACAACATATGAGTTGCTGCGCCACCATTTTCTAAAAAAGAATAATCACCTCGAGATAATCCAAAATGTAACTGCTTGATACCATACAATGCACCTAAAACTGATAATCCAATTGTCAAATAAAGAAAATCATCCAAATCTTTATTAGAATTAAAAATTAAGAACCCAATAATAACAATTAATAGAGGGTATTCTGCTATAGATCGTAATTCGTTTAACCACCCAATAATATTTGCCCCAGCTGGATTTACAACTTCTAAAACACTAATTATAAACCACCCTAAAAAAAGATAAAACAATGAGTTATTTAAATTCTTCCAATTTTCTTTAGGAACGGTAATTGAAGCAGATATAATAGATAAAATAAGTAATGCTTCTATAACCAACCCTAAAGGAAAATTAATACCTAGTTCCCTTGTGAAAAGGCGGCATACAAAGCAATAAATAATTAATACGTAAATAGTTTTTTTTGCAAACATTCTTAGGGAAAAAAAAGGAAAAATATTGCTTTATCAATAAGCTAAGCAGATGGGTCGGTTTTATTTAGAACCCAACCTAAAAATCCTGGCAGCTTTTTAATATAATCAACAAATTCTTTATCATTATCGCTTAAAACTTTTCCATATTCGAATACAGATATATTCTTTTCAGTAAACAGCAACCATTCTTTTGCAATATTTATATCATGCAAGCTATTCACGTCTACTATAACGATATCAAACTCTTCTCTTAATACATCAAAACCAGCTTTTAAGCTCTTAATGCTTTGCATCTCCAATAAAGATTCACGAGCTGTGCTTTTATTCATGATTGTTATCAAATCCTCTGTATGAATTTCTTTCTTTATTAAGAAGGTCTGAAAATTTTGACTCGTTGCAAGTGCTTTACTTTCTGCTTTTACTACAGGGAGTTCATCTGCGATTAATAACACTTTTTTACCTGTCATAGCAAATGCATAAGCCAAGCTATAAGCTATAAAGGTTTTACCTTCTTCAGCCAATAAACTTGTAATACCTAAAATTTTACTATTATCAGCATCCATCTTTTCGGTTATTTCAAACCTTAAAGATCGGAGCATGTCCCGATAGATTTCGTAATTGGTATTTCCTGTCTTATCATTCCAAATCTCCCTAATACTTCTTTCATTCCCCTCAATTTTATTTAAAACACCAACAGTATTTGATTTTGTTGCATGTGCCAATTGCGAAGCGCTTTTAATTTTATGATCAAGCATAAACACGAAGAAAACATAACCAAGGCAGATAAAAAACGAACCCGCGCCTGAACCTGCTAGATAAATTATTTTTTTAGATGGCTCTGGATTACCTGGCAAACCAACTTGCTCAATTTGCAGGCGTAAACCCATTGCCTGGTTATTTCTCGATTGAGTATATTGATCAAGGGCAGTCATGTATTCTTTCGTAGCTAAATCAGCTTCTCTTTCATAATTCTGAATATCGGCATCGTATGGCACCATGCTACTATATTTAGCTCTTAAACTTGCAAGTTCGTTATCAATAGATCTGATGCTACTTTTTGCCGTTTGCTGAGCAATTTCCAGTTGTGTTTTTTGAGTACCTAAAGATTGTTTGGAGGCACGAGGATCGTAAACATTTTCATCAAAGTTTTGATTACTCTTAGATTGGATTATTTTAGTCAAAGAATCTACTCTCTTTTGGTCTGAAGCTCTGAAACCATTTTCAATAAATGCATTATTTGCTGCTTCTCTTTCTTTCTTTAAACTAACAATTTCGCGGTTATCAGCTCTGCTACTACCGTTTATATTTGGGTCGCTACCATCTAACTTACTTTGAATAGTATTGATAGCGCCTTGAGTAGATTGAATTTGTCTTAATGCATCAGCTCTTTGCCCCTCATATTGTGTAATTTGAGCATATACAGTAGCAGATTGTTCGTCTAGATTTAATACCCCTTTATTTCTTTTAAAATCGGACAAAGAACCATTTTTTGCATTCATGGTAACTTCCTTTTTCTTCAAAACAGAATCTAATAAACCGATCGATTTATTTTGATTGGTATTAACATCAGAACTATAATTAACAATAAATTCGGAAGCTAATGTATTTACCAAGTATGCAGAAAGATTAGGATTATCTGATACATATTCGATATTGATAAAATCACTGTTATCAGAATGACTAATGTCAATTTCTTTTTTTAAGCCAGTTTCACCATAGCCCATAGATTCAACAATATCATACAATTTGTACTTACCATTATTATCGGCCAACGTTAAAACTGATTTTGCAACCAATTTCTCCCTAAAAAGATTGATCAATTCTTGCTTTTGTTCAGCACTTAAAGAATCTATCTTATCACTATATTTTCTAAAAGCAGATTTAGGTTGCTCTAAATCGTGTAATATTAAATTATATGAGAGTATATTGATGATTTTTTTCATCTTAAACTTCTCCATAATATTACTGAATTGCTGATTTATCTGAAAGAAATCGGTATTCTCACTTGAGATTAATTTTTTCGATGGGTCTAGCAAACCTGTAGAAATCTGAACTTCTGAGCTATACTGTTTTGGTAAATTTTGAACCAAAAAGTAAGTGATTATTACAGCAATAATGGGCACTAAAATTAGCACCCATTTATATTTTTTAACCAGTTTTAAAAATGCTTTTATATCCATATTTAAATTTTAAAGGCTATTTACTATTTTACATCAGATAACTTGGAACCAATAATTTGTTCCAATAAATCTTTTGCTTTTAGATAAGTAGTTTCAGCTTGGATTTTTGCCTGCATAGAATTAAACTGATTTATGCGAGATTGATTGTATGCATCTAAAGTAATTTCGCCTTTTTCAAATCGATTTCTTAAACTTTCAGATACACCTTTATTTTCCTGTGCCATTTGAGTGTTCAGTTTCAATAAAGTTATAGTTTGAATATAATCGTAATATCTTCCTCTAACTTCCTGAGCTATAGTAAGATTATATTCTTCGGCCTGATATTCTAAAACTTTATACTCAAGTTTTGCTCTTTTAACCAGAAAAGGTTTAGAAAGTAGATTACCTAAATTAACATTTATTCCGAATTGGAAACCATTTACAGAATAAGGATTAACTGGATTGAGTACAGATCTATCTTCTGGTCTGTAAAAATACGAACCCGTAAATATATCAAGATAAGACAAGTTAGCCAACGGAATAGCAACTTTACTACTCTCTTTCATGACATCAAACATTTTCTTTCTTGGAAAATTTTGTTTAGCCAATTCAATATACTTTTCTAGATCAGCATATTTTATTTCAGGAATAATTGTTTCTTGTGCGGCAGCGTTAATGCTTAAAAATACAAAGAAAGCAAGCGTAATTTTTTGTAGAGTTTTCATTAATAATAGGGTTGTTTATAATGGTTTATTTTTTATATAATTTTGGGATGTAACAAAAAACGTTTAAATATACAATTAAACTTGTTCCTTTTGAATTAGTGCAGGAAAAGTTTTAAGAATTATTTTCAAATCTAAAAATATTGAGTAGTTATTGGCATAATAATTATCTAGTTCCTTACGCTCCCGTTCAGACATTTCCTTCTGTCCTCTTTTACTAATTTGCCATAAACCTGTTAGTCCTGCTGGGCCGATAAATCGTGTAGCCCACTCATTTGTGGTTAATTTTTCCGCTTCATATAAAGGCAATGGCCTATTTCCTACTATCGACATATCTCCTATCAAAACATTAATAAGTTGAGGAAGTTCATCAATACTGGTTTTTCTTAAAAATGATCCGAATTTGGTAATTCTAGGATCGTTTTTAAATTTCATAAACGCTGTTTTATCAGAAAAGTTTTCATCTTTTTTAGCATATTGATTTAAATCTTTGATTGTGTGGAGCATTGTGTCTGCATCTTTGCGCATGGATCTAAATTTATAAAAATCAAAAATTTTATAACCAGCACCTACTCTTTTACTCTTATATATTACTTTTCCTTTTGATTCTAACCTAATTATTACAGCAACCATAATAAATAGTGGAGCCAGTAAAAACAAAGATATAGCAGACAACACAATATCAAAAATTCTTTTTTGTGAAGAAACTTCAAATTTCCCTTCAATTTTTTGATTTAAATCTGAAATTTTAGGTTTAATAAGCTTAAACTTTACTAAAAAATTAATACGCTCGTAAAAATCTTGTAAAGGGAAAGGAAAAGTATAATAATCATCAACCTTTAATTGAAGTGCTTTTTTCCTCCAATCATTATCATCTTTTATGCCTAACAGGATAATAATCAAACCTTGTAGAAATGGATGTGCTTTTAAATATCTTACTTGTTCAAAACAATTATCATTTTCATCAACCTCAATAATAATTACATCTGGCAAGCTAAGCAGTGGTTCACTATCCATATAGATTTGAAAATCATCTGGATATTCTATTTGACTTATATTTGAGTTAAGCTCCTCAGAAATTAAACTTTTCAGAAGTTTACCAAAATATACAATCTTGGTATTAACTATTGAGGGTTCAATTGCAGTTGTTATCATTGAAATTGAGGAATTAAAAGAGTAGAACTGTACTTTGCATTTTTAAGTTAAGCAGTTAATTGCTCTATTTTTGACCTTAGTATAATTGGATTGAATGGTTTTTCTAAATAGCTATCTACTTTAAATGTGAGCGATTTTACTATCGATTCTAAATTTTCAGCACCAGAAAGTAGTATAATGGGTGTATTTCTATAAAATCCGCTTATTCGAAGATTCTTAATGAAACAGCTTCCATCAAAATATGGCATCCTCAAACTTGATATTATCAAATCAGGATCGTTCCCCATACTTAGCCATGACAGTGCTTTAATTCCGCTATTCTTAATGGTCAAATCGTAGTCGGAAGCCAGTATAAAGCTTAACAACTTTAAGATATTTAGCTCGCTATCCACGATTAAAATACTCTTTTTGTTTTCTATTTGTATTCTTTTTCTACTTTCCATAAGGGGGATGGATTAATACTACTTTTTAGCTAAGCAAAAAGCCAAATTGTAGAGAATGTAAATTTTAACATTTAAGTATGTTTTACTTGCTGTTGCAAAACGTTTAAATTTGAACTTTACCCCCCTCAGAATCAATAGCCCAATAGGGCTATAATGTATACTTGCAGCTACAAATCAAACAATTGAAAATCAATTAATTAACAAGAAAAGAATATTTATGAAATTTACATAAATAATACTATGTATACGTAATTATACATAAATAAGTATTTTTTTGCCGCTTTTTTATATAAAATACAGACAATATATAAAGCAAGAAATTGACTTAGTTATATTACATGAATTGCATTTTTTGAATAGAGAATAAGTATAATCTTTTAAAGAATTATCTTACAGCTGCAATAAATAAATCTAAGTTATATTTTCAATCTTACAGCTTTAATTTATAATTATAATTAATTATTATAAATACTTGCTTACGCAAACGTTTGTTTACGATTTAATCTTATTTATCGTAAATAATTATCATGATAAATTTGGAAATTGTATCATAATGTTCTACTTTTTGTGGAGGTAAATACATCATCCCCGATTAGCTTACTCTGGTTTATTCTTAATGAGAACCATTATTATTATCATCGCTTTATGTATGTTAAGCGAATGCATTTATGCGCAACCTGTTGTGAATATTGATAATGCAATATTTTCTAACCTTGGTAATAAGGCATTTTTTTGGAAAGATAAATCCGCAAAGCATGACATAAGTTATGTACAAAACTTACCCGATAGTGCATACATAAGAACTAAATCTACAATATTTAATGGTGGAACATCTGGTGATGTTTGGTGGATGAAGATCAAATTCACTAACTCTTCTGCGAAGAATCCTCATCTTTTTATTGATTATTCCAATATCGATTCTATCGATTTATATTACTTAGATAAGTTCTCGAAAATAAAACATGTAAAATCTGGCATATTTGGTTCAAAATATAATGTAAAAAAATTCGGCACAGGTTTTCTTTTCGATTTACAGGACGTTTCTAGTAGAGCTAAAATTTTATATGTTCGCATGCAAACTAAAAACACCTTGCTTGTTCCCTTAAAGCTTTTATCAGAGAATACATTTAATAATGCAATCCTGAAAAAATATAGCATTCAAATTATCTATACTGGATTAGCCTTTATGATGTTAATTCTGCATGTGTTTATTTATTCTGCTACTCGAAGTAGATTATTTGCTTTATACATTGGTAGAATTTTTTTCTTATACTTTTTGGGCTCAGTGCTCTATCTTCAAGGTTATGGTGTATTATTAGGGCCAGAAATTGGTCGGTTAATTTTACGCTATGCGCATCTTTTTGTAGCGATTGGATATATCTGCACTATTTTATTCAATAACCACTTTCTAAAACTCAAAAACAGGCTCCCAAATGCCTACCTAATTTCCAATCTACTTATTGCACTTTGGATTGGAATAATAATTATTTCTATTCCCAGCGATCTTTCTATTAGTAATAAAGCCACTCATGCACTTACTTTTCTCACCTCATTCCTTATTCTATTTCACAGTGTACAGGTTATTGTTTATAAAGGTTATGGAAAAAGTTTTCCAATGATTAAATTATTCGTAATTGGATGGATTCCTGTAGCGCTGGTATCAGTTTATTTAATTCTTTGCCTTCAAAATATCATTCCATTCGAAGACTATTCATTTAATTTACTAAATCTGGCTTGTATAATCGAGGCCATATTAATTAGTTCAGGCCTTTTTGGCCAACGTATCAGGCTTTTAAATAGATATAACGCTCACTCTAGAAAGCAGAGAATCGTGTTACAGCAACAGCTTGAAGAATATAAAAACCAGCTAAGTGATAAGAAAAACGAAACGTCACCAGTTAACCATCAAGAACTAAAGAAACTAGCTTACAGCAACGATCCTGCTTTTCTCACATCTTTTATAAATACAGAAGAAGCATTTGTAACTGAACTTTTAAATATTCAACCTAAACTTTCAAATGTGGAAATAGAACTTGCTGCTTATATGCGTTTAAATTTCGAAACGAAAGAAATTGCCAGAGTTTGTAAAATAAGTGTTCGCGCTGTGGAAAGTAGAAAGTACCGTTTAAGGAAAAAATTATTACTAAAAAGTAGCGTAAATCTTCAATTGTGGCTACTAGGACTTCCTAGTTGTCCTTAAATATAGACAGTTGTTAAATTTTAATACTGAAAGTTATTTCAAATAAAACAAAGCATAGTCACCATAAAAAACTAACTAACAATTACTTACAGAAAGTGAGTAGATGCGAGTAGCACAGAAAATCATCAACTGCACCGTCTTTGTCAATATATAAATAGAAGCAGGCAGCCTCTCAGCTGCCAAAACCAAACAAATTCTTCAAATTAATTGGTTTGCTTTTATATAGCCATGTCACAGATTACGGTTTAAATGGGGATGATTTAATTACCGCTGTCGACATGGCTTATTAATTAACGTTTAGTTATTAGTAAAGTATATAAATTACATCAATCGTTTTTTTTCTTTGAAACCAAACATCTAATAGAATTACGCATTAACGAGTTGTGGTATTTTTTGGGATAGCAATAGAATAAAAATTTATTTAAAACAAAAAAACTACAAACATTATAGAACGTTATGACGGTATCGAAATTTGCACCAGAATTGCTGATTAGTAAAATACAAGAATATTATACTGGAAGGGAACCCGAAGAGGTTTGTTCAGAACTGAAAATAGATATGGATGAATTTAACCATTACATACTTTTGTACGGACAAATTGCAAACGAATTATTGGAGATCAAAGATGAAAATGAAAAACTCCGACACATGTTTATCAACATTAGTTTAGTAAATCAAAGCCTTCGTAATTCGTTAGATCTTTTAACAAAAAATAATCCAGCACTTTTCAATCTATTGAATAAAAAAAAGCATTTATAATTATTATTTGAATCGTAATTATCTACTAACTAATTGGTAACAACACATAGTAACCCATCGAAAATTCCTTATTATAAGATAAAGCCTCTTGAAAAGGCTTTATCTTTCAAAATCGCAAAATTTTGCTGTATTTTAGTTTCACAATTTATCAATAACCAGAATTGTAAAATAATTAAACCCAGGTATAAATCATGAAACTAAAATTCTATTCATTGCTAGCGGCATTTTGTTTACTAACTCCATTAATTTCAAGTAGCATAGCCCAAGTTAAAGACAATCAGTTAACTTCTCAAGAGCAAAAAGAAGGCTATAAGCTTTTGTTTGATGGAAAAAGTACTAAAGGCTGGCATCTTTATAATCAAGGGAAAATAGCATCGGTTTGGGTTGCAAAAAATGGAGAATTAAAATGTACACCTGGCTTAGAAGCCGCTCACGGCGATTTAGTAACGGATGAAAAATTTGAGAACTACGAGTTAAAATTCGATTGGAAAATTAGCAAGGAAGGTAATAGTGGTGTTTTTATTAACGTACTAGAACGTAAAGATATACCAACTGCATGGGCTTCAGGACCAGAATATCAACTTTTGGAGAAATCTCACTACGATTACGAAAAGGAAATGAAACGTTCTGGTTGTCTTTATAATTTCTCTAAACAATTGAACAATGCGGAGCTAAAACCTTTGGGTAGCTGGAATCAATCGGTTATAAAGCAACAAAATGGTGTAATCGAATTTTATTTGAATGGCATTCTTACTGCTAAACAAGATTTTAAAACAAAAGAATGGAGAGAAGCTATTGCTGCGACTAGCTTCAGTAATTTTCCTGAGTTTGGTAAATTTGTGTCAGGCCAAATTGCTCTTCAAGACTGGAACAAAGGAGTTTCCTTTAAAAATATCAAAATAAAAAGCCTTTAACAATAATCAAGAAGTTTATAATTTTAGGCTTCTTGATTGTTTTGATTTTGCATATGGGAAATGCCACAGCATTCAACAGTTGGTTATTTTTATCTGAAAACGATAAAGAAGTAAAAACAATCAAGCCTTTGCAATAAAGCCAAATCATAGCTGTTCTGCCTTACGTTTTCCAAAAATTCTGATAGATTTGCAATAACTAACTTATTTATGAGCGAGCAGAATCCAAATTTCAAAGTGAGCGTAAACACCGAGATCGGTAGATTGCGAAAATTGTTAATCCATAGTCCAGATAGTGGTTTAGGCAAGGTTGTTCCTTCCAAAGCACAAGATTGGCTTTTCGAAGATATAGTACACTTAGATACCATTCGCAAGGGCGAATATGATTACTACATTAAACTTTTGATGTATTTTCTCGATCCAGAAAAGATTAAAGGAAAGCTTGCACAAATAGATTCAGAAGAAGGAAATCGTAATTTTTACAAGCCTAATCACCCAGATTTTCATAATTCTACATCAGTAATCGAGATTCAGAATTTGCTGAGCGAAATGCTCGAAAATGAATCTATCCGTAAAAAATTAGTGGCTGCTGTATGTGCAATTGAGGGCTGTACTTACAAAGTGCAAATGGAATTAACAAATACTGATCCTAAGGAACTTGCAGAAATTTTTATCTCTGGTACGCTAGCTAACGATATCATGATTTTCGCCCCTATTCCGAATTTAATTTTCACACGTGATGTGGGTACAACAATTAATAATCATATTTTATTAAATAAACCTGCAAAAAAAGCTCGTGTTCGCGAAACGCTTTTAATGCGTTATATTTTCTTTAACCATCCTCTTTTTGAAAGTTATCGCAATAACATTCTCGAAATTCCAGATGTAACGATGCACTTTCTACGGCCAGGAGATGAACCCACTTTCAGTACAACTTTGGAAGGTGGCGACGTGATGATGGTTAGTCAAAATCACGTACTAATTGGTTGTAGCGAGCGAACTTCAGAACATGGTGCAAATGAAGCCATTAAATTATTATTTGATAACGATGTGGTAGAGAAAGTTACGGTTGTAAAAATACCAAGCAAGCGCGACTATATGCACCTAGACACTGTATTTACACAGGTGAAACGCAATACCTGGGTAATTTTAAATTCGATTGCACATTCTCCAAAATTCAATCCTTACGAGCCGATTAACTTTTTAAAGGAACCTGAAAAGCTGGAGGCTACAACAGCTATTCAGTTTACAAAAGCAAATCCGCAGGCACCGAAACATTTTGAACATGTTGAAGCTTTATTAAATGACATTAGTCAGAATGATTTGAAAAGCAACGAGCCAACTAAAATTATTTACAGTGGAAATAACCAGTTTCCTTATGATTCTAGAGAACAGTGGACAGATTCATGTAATCTTTTAGCTATTAAAGAAGGAGTTGTTTTAGGTTACGATAGGAACGATAAAACAGTTGAGGCCTTTAAAGCTGCTGGTTTTAATGTTGTAGATGTTAAAGATTTAATTCAAGATTTAGAAAGTGGAAAAGTTGATGCAGAAACATTGACAGATACTTTAATTTTAATGCCTTCAGCAGAATTATCTCGTGCACGAGGAGGTTTCCACTGTATGAGCTTACCAATTTTGAGAGACAGCTTAAGTTGAAAGTAAAAAGTTCAAAGTAAAAAACACTCCCTCAAGAATCTTTAAACTTTTAACTTTACACTTTTAACTCCTATGCAAACAACCAACCACCTTTTAATGATTCGCCCAGTTGATTTTAAATTCAACGTACAAACAGCAGGCAATAATAAATTTCAGGTTGCTTCTACAGAAAGTAATATTCAAAAGCTGGCGCTCGAAGAATTTGATGGCTTTGTAGGCTTACTCAGAAAAAACGAAGTTGATGTAACCGTTATAGATGATACCTTACAACCTGAAACTCCTGATTCTATTTTCCCGAATAATTGGGTTTCCTTTCATGATGATGGTTCTGTTTATTTGTATCCAATGTTTTCTGAAAACCGCAGACAAGAACGTAGAAGCGAGATTTTGGAAGGCTTAAAAGAAAAATTTGAGGTCAACCACATTACTGACATTAGCTTTTATGAGCAACAGTTTGCTTTTTTAGAGGGCACTGGTAGTATGGTTTTAGATAGAATTAATAAAGTTGCCTATGCTTGCTTAAGTGTTCGTACAGATGAAGAAGTACTGAACAACTTTTGCATGTTAAGTGGGTATAGCGCTGTTTCTTTCCAAGCAGTTGATGGCTCAAAATTTCCAATTTACCATACCAATGTGATGATGTGTATTGGCGATAAATTCGCAGTCATTTGTATGGATTCTATTCCAAACGCAGAAGAGCGAGAAAAAGTTGCAATATCTTTAATTGATAGTGGTAAGGAAATCATCGAAATCAGTTTAGACCAAATGAATCGATTTGCAGGAAATATGCTGCAGGTTTCAAATGCTAAAGGCGAAAGTTTACTCGTAATGTCTGAACAGGCATTTTTATCGTTAAATACCACTCAAATAGCAAAGCTCGTAAAATATAACAGAATTATTTACGCACCAATTTACACCATCGAGAAAAATGGTGGTGGTAGTGCAAGATGTATGCTTGCAGAAATTCATTTACCAGAAAAGTGATGAATATCACTTGGGCTTATTCCAATTAGTTTTGTACTTTCGCCGAAAAATCAAATACCATGTCATTAGTACAAGAGTTACAAATACGTTCGGGAAATAAATGCGAGTTATGTACAGCGGAAACAAATTTAGCTGTATATGAAGTTCCGCCAACGAGCAATGCCAATACTGATAATAGTATTTTAGTTTGTAAAATTTGCTTAGATCAGATTGAGAAAACGGAACAATTAGATACTGGTCATTGGAAAATATTAACCGAAACCATGTGGTCTGAATTTGCACCTGTACAAGTTGTGGCCTGGAGGATGTTAAGCAGATTAAGAAATGAAGGTTGGGCTGCAGATAGTTTAGACATTTTATATCTGGAAGAAGATACCTTAGAATGGGCTAAAAAAACTGGGGATCATGAATTAGATGGAACTGTAGAGTTTCATCAAGATAGCAACGGCACACGCTTATACGAAGGCGATACAGTGGTTTTAGTAAAAACTTTAGATGTTAAGGGTTCTACCTTAAGCGCAAAATTGGGCACAGTTGTAAAAAACATTCGCCTCGTTCATGATAATACAGAACAAATTGAAGGTAAAGTTGAGGGACAAACTATTGTGATACTGACTAAATATCTTAGAAAGGGATAATCTTTTTTTCCGTTATTGCGAGTAACGTAGCAATCTTACAATGTAAGCTTTTCAAACAAGCATTAAAATTGCTTCATACCTCGCAATAACGATCGATTTATCACCAAACTGGTGGCGCATAAAAATTCTGTAAATTCTCGCAATCGTAACCAAATTTGGTTAATAATGAAACCGCATCGCCAATTTTATCGATGCTAGAATCTATTCTGAGAATTTTATCTGAATCTCCTAAATCTACACTCCAGGTGGCACCAGAAAGCAGATTATTCAAATGTTGGGCTATTTTGCTTAATTCAACTCCTGATTGAATATTAGTTCTAAAAATCGAAATCATAGTCGGGGTTATTTAATGATTTTGTTAAGGTTTGATGTTGTAGACGATTGAACTTTAGAATTACTTTAAAAAAATTTGAATTTTATTTAACAAATTGATTTTAAGTTAAATAAAATTCGAAACAACCAAAGCCCACTTGCCAGCACCCTTGTAAAAGAGGGAATTTGGGCGTTTAACAATCCTTGAATAGTAGTAATTGTATAAGTAATTTAAACCTGACAGGAGCGGCAGCCGCGAGTTTTTTCTACGAGGGCTACAGCGAATGGCAGGACTTTCGGAAACGATTAGCACTGCAATTGCTTTTCGAAAAAATATACTCCGCAGATTTTAGAATGATAAACTCAGATTTTTAAAAATTTATTCTGCGAATCTTCTCAAATCTGAAGAAAACAATTCAATTAAATCCGAGAAAAATATTTCTGAGAAAGCCGTATAATCTGCTGGAAATTACCGAACAAAACAGCATCTATTTAAAGATAGGTTAAACACATTTTAACATTAGTTGTTTACAAATGAGGCGATGAGGTTGTTGCCAGAAAAATATTGCGTTTCTCTACAGTAAAAATATTTTCAATACCGATTAATTCTCGATTTAAAATTACATTTTTGCAAAAATTATTTAAAAGTAAATGCAGAGTTACTCAGAATTTCTTGATCTAAGTGTTGGCTTTCCACAGGATGGCTTTGATGTTATAGATGATGAATTATATTTTCAGGATTTAAACCTGATGGAAATGATTGAAACTTACGGTACGCCGCTACGTTTCACGTATTTACCGATGGTGAGTAAGAAGATTCAGCAAGCGAAGATTCTTTTTCAAACTGCCATTTTAAAGAACAATTACCGTGGCGATTATAAATATTGCTATTGTACAAAAAGTTCGCACTTCCGCCATATTGTTGAGGAGGCTTTGAAGAATAACATCCACTTGGAAACTTCTTCGGCTTTTGATATGCCAATGGTTGATGCTTTGGAGAAAAAAGGTGTTTTAACGAAAGATACAACCATTATTTGCAACGGTTTTAAAACATACCAATACAAGCAATATATTATTGATATGTTGCACGATGGTTATACAAATATTATCCCTGTATTAGATAACAAGGAGGAATTTAACCTTTTTGATGATGAGGTTGATATTGATACTCCTTGTAATTTAGGTATTCGTATTGCGGCTGAAGAGCAGCCAGATTCGCAATTCTATACTTCGCGTTTGGGTGTTCGTATGGAAGATATTATTGATTTTTACAATAATAAAATCGTTCATAACCCGAATTTCAGAGTAAAATTATTGCACTTCTTTATCAATTCTGGTATTACCGATTCGCCATATTACTGGAACGAATTAGAGAAATATGTAACGCTTTATTGCAAATTCAAAAAAATTAACCCTGATTTAGATACTTTGGATATCGGTGGCGGAATGCCATTTAAAGATTCATTGGTTTTCGATTTCGATTACGAATACATGGTTAACGAGATTGTAAAAAGGATTAAAGAAATTTGTGCTATTCATGATGTAATGGAACCAGATATTATTACCGAATTTGGTAAATATACGGTTGCTGAAGCATCGGGTATTTTATACAAAGTACTGGGTAGAAAGCAACAAAATGATCGCGAGCGTTGGTTAATGCTCGATGGTTCTTTTATTACCAATTTACCAGATGTTTGGGCGTTGAACCAAAAATATATCTTATTACCAATTAACAATTGGGACGCTGAATATGAACGTGTAAACTTAGGTGGAATAACTTGCGATGGTCAGGATTATTACAACCAGGAAGCGCATATGAACAGTGTATTTATGCCAAAAACACGTAAAGTTCAGTATTTAGGTTTCTTCCATACTGGTGCTTACCAGGAAGTACTGAGCGGTTACGGTGGTATTCACCATTGTTTGTTGCCTAGTCCGAAACATGTGTTGATCCGCAGAAATCGCGATGAAAGCTTTAATTTTGAGGTTTTTGGAGAAGAACAAAATAGTAAGCAAGTTTTGAAAATTCTGGGTTATTAATTGAGTTTCCTGTTACGAGTTGTCTGTTACAGGTTCTAAATCTATAAAAATCTTTGAGCGCTGAGTATTTTACTTGGCGCTTTTTTTGTGCGTTATTATTTGTTATATTTAAATTATGAAAAGTCAGGAAAGTAAATTATTAGAAAGAATTACATTCATCCCTGGACTAATGGGCGGTAAGCCAACAATTAGAGGTAATCGATTTACTGTAATTGATATTATGGAACTTCTGTCATCAGGAATGACACACGAACAAATTTTGGAGGAGCATCCCATCCTCGAGGCTGATGACATAAAGGCTGCTTTGGTCTTTAGCACAAAACAACTTAGGGATGAATATATTTACGAATGATTGGGAGTTTTGGTTAGATGAAAATATCTCTCCGATTATCGCCAAATGGCTAATGGACGAAATAAATATCAAATGTATTTCGTTTCATTTTCTAAAATTGAACAAAACCTCAGATATCGAAGTTTACAATCTGGCCCGAAGCAAAGCAAAGGTTGTTATCGTATCAAAAGACTCTGACTTTCCTGAAATTGTTGCATGGAAGGAACTCCGCCAAAGTTAATTTTCCTCTGATTTGGTAATTGTTCTAATAAACAGTTTTATGATAAATTGAAAAGTGAAATTTATCATGCTATGGAAGAACTTATCTATGGGGATTTGGATATATTTGAAATAAAATAAAGACTCATGCAATTCGGTAAAGTAGAAGACCCATCGATTATAGATTTCACACTCCCTGCAGATGCTCCAGAAACGAAAGGAATATTAGCAGCGAATAAAGCTAAACAAAACTTTCATGCATCCGTTGGCTGTGCTAAATGGAACAAAGCAGACCTCAAAGGCTTTTATCCAAAGGGGACAAAAGATGAATTAACGTATTATTCAACTCAATTTAATTCGATTGAACTTAATGCAACATTCTACGGAATGCCAAGTAGCGAACAGGTTATTACATGGACGCAAAAAACACCAGCTGATTTTAAGTTTTTCCCAAAATTAACCAATACAGTTAGTCACTTTAAAAGATTGATTAATGTTAAAGAGCCTGTTGAGCAATTCTGCGATGCGATTAGTAACTTCGAAGATAAGCTAGGAATGGCTTTTCTTCAATTACATGATAACTTTAAGCCTAAAGATTTTGATCGCTTAAAAACCGTTGTTAAAGAATTTCCTAAAGTTATTCCATTAGGTGTTGAAGTTAGAAACGAAGAGTGGTTTTCTAACCCAGCCATTGCGAAAGAATTTGCTGAGTTATTTGAGAAGAACGGCATTGCAAACATTATTGTTGATACAGCTGGAAGAAGAGATATGTTACATATGCGTTTAACCTCTCCTACGGCTTTTATTCGATATGTTGGCGCAAATCACGAAAGCGATTATGCTCGCTTAGATGAATGGGTGGAAAGAATTGCTGAATGGAAAGAACAGGGCTTAGAAAATTTGTATTTCTTCGTTCACCAAAACGTAGAACTGGCCTCACCGCTCCTTTCTGCATATTTTATTGAGAATTTAAACAAAGCGATCGGAACGGATTTAAAAATCCCAGTTATGGGAAATGGAACTATCCCAGCGCCTTCTTTATTTTAGAATCGAAATCTTGCAGTTTATAAACCATAAGATTTTTCATTCTAACTCAAAGCTTGTATCTCTTGCTTTTGCCTTTTATACTGAATTGCGAAAGCTAATAACAAGCCCATTGCCACAATACTTAAACTGAATGGAAATAGATATTCCATACCCAGGCCAGTTGAAACAGCTCCAAGTAATGGTCCTGTAATACCTAAAGAAAGATCAATAAATAAGCCATAATTCCCTAAGGCTGCACCTTGACTTGAAGCAGGAATTAAACGTACGGCTTCTACGCCAAGTGCTGGAAAAACTAAAGAAAAACCTAATCCTGCTATGCCCGCACCTACCAGTGTAAAAGTTGGATTGATAGCCATTGCAATAATGCTTAAACCAACAACTTCCAAAGCCAGGCAAGCAATCGCAGTTTTCATTCCGCCATATTGATTAATAGCATTCGAAAACACCAACCTACCTAAAACGAACATTATACTAAAAAGTGAAAGGCATAGAACAGCACCCGTCCAATGTTGGTTTATGTAATAAATGGTGATGAATGTAGAGATCGCACCAAAACCTATACCTCCAGCAGCTAGACATAAACCATACGGCGTAACTTTTTTAAGCACGTGTAAGAATGACTGCGGTGCTTCCTTGCTCTTTCCTATGATGTTTATTTTGCTTTTAGCATAGAAAAATCCACCGATACCAATTAAAATAATAAATATTGCTATATATTGAATACCAAAAGTATTGCTAATTATAACACCTAATGGGGCTCCAGCAGCTAATGCACCGTAATTTCCAATCCCATTATAACTTATTGCTTTTGCTGTATGTTGATTCCCTACTTTAAAAATTGCCCAATTAATAGGACTTGCACCCACTAATCCTTCAGAGAACCCTGTTACCAAACGCATTACCACAAGCAATGCTAAACTCAACATTCGATAATCTTTTAAAAATGCGACTACAATTAATAACATGCCACTTAAAACAAAACCTACCATACTCATCATTACCGCAGGTTTTGGTCCTTTCTTATCTACAATTTTGCCACCAAACCCACGAAATAAAAAAGTTGCAGCGTATTGTAAACTAATTACAATACCAGCAATCATTGTACTAAATGCTAAGCTTCCATGAAGATATTCTGGCAAAACGGCTAAAGTTAAACCAATTGTAAAATAGCCTAAAAAAGTAAAAGCTACATAACCAACAATGGTTAAATTTAGTTTGGAGATGGAAATATTTTGTGTTTCGAACTGCATAAAACAAAGACTTGCTATGCTACAAATCTCTTAAAAATTAAGCAGCATAATGCTTTAAAAAGTGCAGTTTGACTTTAAAGAAACACTTAGTGTAATAAAAACACTAAGAAAGGTATCAATTATTAGTTAAATTCTTTTGTAAATCGTTTCTGTTGCCTTAGCCTCTTCCCCTTCGGGTGAAATGTTATAGGCAGAAAAAACAATTTCGTCATCATTTAAAGCCTCTAGTTCCGTTCTCCAGCCCCAAGGCTGATCGCCATACTCAGGGCTTCCATAAGTACCTAATATAGCAAAACCATTATCGGTAAATTCGCCAGAGGAAAGCATAATTTGCGTCCCCATATGAAAACTATCAACCCAACTTGCCGTAAATCTTTGGTAAGGAATATCAAATCCGATAATCATTTTTCCTTCAAAAGGATTTCCATCTAAACTCCCTTGGTAATCATAAGATATAAAACGACTACCCAGTATTGTAGTAATTTTTCCGTTCATTGGAGATTCATCAGCAAGTAAATCTTTTTCAAACCAGGTTTTGGTTTTTCCGTGCCACTCTCCTACCAAACTTTGCAATAATTTATGAGGTCCTTTCTCCAGCGATAATTCAAATTTGCTTTTAGCCATATTCAAACTTAAAGAAATATTATATGAGTTGAAAACTGATTATTATTTTTTGATAGTTAATAAATTATTATGTTGTTTTATGCTAAAAACGGTAGATCTCAATCAGGTAATGGTTATCGATATAGAAACTGTTCCTCAATATGCTTTTTACGATGATGTACCTCAACATTTACAAGATTTGTGGGCACAAAAAACGCAACATCAAAGAAAACCTGAACAGAGCGCTGATGATTTCTATGAAAATGCAGGCATCATGGCCGAATTTGGTAAGATTATATGCATTAGCTTGGGTATTTTTTATCAGCAAAACAATACCCAATTTTTGCGCATTAAATCTATTTATGGTGAGGATGAAAATAAAATACTAACAGATTTTTCGGATTTATTAAGCAAGCAAGTACTTACATTAATGTTTTGCGCACACAATGGTAAAGAATTTGATTATCCTTACTTATGCCGCAGGATGTTAGTTAACAGAATTGAAATCCCCATACAGTTACAAATTTCGGGTAAAAAACCATGGGAGGTAAACCACATCGACACTATGGAACTTTGGAAATTTGGTGATTATAAAAATTACACATCTTTAAATTTATTGGCAGCTATTTTAAATGTTCCTACACCAAAGGATGATATTGACGGGAGCATGGTTCGACAGGTTTATTACGAAGAAAAGAATTTACCTAGAATTGTAACTTATTGCCAGAAAGATGTAATTACTACCGCTCAGGTTTTATTAAAGTTTAAGGGAATGGATATAATTTCATCAGAAAACATTACAATTGTAACCTGATGCTAAACGTTGAAAACTTAAATATCGATTTCTACAATCAAGACGAGAAAACCTGGTTCAAAGCGGTTAAAACTATTAGTTTTAATGTAAAGAAAGGAACAGTTTTAGGAATTGTGGGCGAATCTGGTTCTGGTAAGTCGGTTACTTCCTTTTCGATAATGCGTCTGCATGATGAGCGCTCGGCAAAAATAACTGGGACTATTGATTTTGAATCTGTTAGCTTACTTAATTTAAGTTCAAATGAAATCCGTCAAATCAGAGGTAATCAGATTTCGATGATTTTTCAGGAACCTATGACTTCGTTAAACCCTGTTTTTACTTGCGGAGAACAAGTTGCAGAAGCCATTATGCTCCACCAAAATGTAAATAAAGCAGAAGCAAAAAAACATACCATCGAACTTTTTAACGAAGTTCAATTACCAAGACCAGAAAATATCTTCGACAGTTATCCTCATCAAATTTCTGGTGGACAAAAGCAAAGAGTTATGATTGCTATGGCTTTAAGCTGTAATCCTAAACTTTTAATCGCCGATGAACCGACTACAGCATTAGATGTTACCGTTCAAAAAACAATTTTACAACTTCTTTTAAAACTTAAAGAAGAACGAGACATGGCAATGATTTTTATTTCGCATGATTTAGGCGTTGTAAATGAAATAGCAGATGAAGTTGCGGTAATGTACAAAGGTGAAATTGTGGAACAAGGTCCTGCAAAATCAATTTTCAATAATCCACAACATCCGTATACGAAAGGTTTATTAGCTTGTCGCCCCTCGCCTGCTTTGCAACTTAAAAAATTACCAGTGGTAGCCGATTTTTTAACCGGTGTAATAGCTGATGCCACAGCACATTTAAATGTATCTAACCAGTTAACAAACGAAGAAATACAATCGAGAAGAACTACGCTTTACGAGCAAAATCCCTTATTAAAAATTGAAAATTTATCAACTTGGTATCCTGTAAATGGTGGTTTTCTTTCCAAAAACAAAGAATATGTTAAAGCAGTAGATCAGATTAATTTCGAGGTTTTCCCCGGTGAAACTTTAGGTCTTGTTGGAGAATCTGGTTGCGGTAAAAGCACATTGGGTAGAAGTATATTAAGGTTAATACAACCAACATCAGGTAGTATAATTTTTGAAGGTAAAGACATTACCCATATCAGCAAAGCTGAAATGCGAAAACTTAGAAAAGATATTCAGATTATTTTTCAAGACCCTTATGCTTCTTTAAACCCAAAGTTAACTATTGGCCAATCTATTTTAGAGCCTTTACAAGTTCACAAATTATTTAAAAGTGATGGAGAACGAAAAGTAAGAGTTTTAGAACTACTTAATAAAGTTGGTTTAAAAGAAGAACATTACAATCGTTACCCACACGAATTCAGTGGCGGTCAGCGACAACGTGTTGTAATTGCCCGTGCTTTAGCATTAGAACCTAAATTTATCATTTGTGATGAATCGGTTTCAGCTTTAGATGTTTCTGTGCAAGCGCAGGTTTTAAATTTAATTAAAGATTTACAGCGAGAATTCGGGTTAACTTACATCTTTATCTCGCATGATTTAGCGGTTGTGAAACACATTTCAGATCGTATTATGGTTATGAATAAAGGAAAGATTGAAGAAGAAGGTTTTCCAGAAGATATATTTTATGCACCAAAAGCTGCTTACACCAAAAAACTAATTGATGCAATTCCTGGTAATTAAGAATTTCAAACTATTGCTTTTCGCGCTACTTTTTGCAATTCATTTTAAGTCCAACGCTCAGGAAAATTTCGTAAAAATTATTTCTTCTGAGTATATTTTCGAAAATGCACCATTTGAAGCTTGCCACGCTTCTACGTTGGTCGAACTAGACCATAAATCCATTATGAGCGCTTGGTTTGGTGGTAAATACGAAGGCAGTAAGGATGTTTCGATCTGGTCATCAACAAAAAAAAATGGTAAGTGGAGTGCACCGCTAGAAATTGCAAATGGTATTCAGAACGATACTTTACGCTATCCTTGCTGGAATCCAGTTTTATTTAAAGCTAAAAACGGTACGCTTTACTTACATTATAAAGTTGGGCCCAACCCTAGAACCTGGTGGGCCGAGTATAAAACATCGAATAATAATGGCAAAACCTGGTCTTTAGCACAAAAACTTCCCAATGGATTTTTAGGACCTATAAAAAATAAACCTGTTCAAATTCTTAATGGAAGTATACTTTATCCATCGAGTACCGAAAGTTTAGATGAAAAAACGTGGAGCATCCACATCGAAAAAACAGATGAATTTGCCAAAAACTGGAAAAAAATAAATATCGATTGTGATACTTTTGGCGTTATTCAACCTTCTATCCTAACTTATCCGAATGGTAAACTTCAGTTACTATGCCGAAGCCGACAAAATGTAATTATCGAAAGCTGGTCTGTAGATAACGGAGAAAGCTGGTCAAAGCTTAAGCCAACAAAACTACCTAATCCAAATTCGGGAAGTGATGCCGTTACCTTAAAAGATGGTCGTCAAATCTTAATTTATAACCCGTTAGAATCTGGCAAAAATTGGTGGGAAGGTCGTTCTGTTTTAAAATTGGCCATTTCAAAAGATGGAGAAAACTGGGCGAATATTTATACGCTCGAAGAACATCCAAAAGGCGAATACAGTTATCCTGCAATTATCGAAAGTAAAGATGGTGTAATTCATTTGAGTTATACTTCGCTAAGAAAAAAGATTAAATATATAAGTTTACGACTTAAATAAATTGTTTCTTAGCATCATCAATCTGACATTTTACATCTAAAAACCGCCTATTTTGCATCTTTTCTGTATCTTCGGTAAATACACTTTAGCATATGGCAAAGAAAAAATCTGCAAACATAAAATTAGTTCTGAATCAACTGGTTAGTGATATCTTCGAAAAAAACAGCAATCAGCCACTTAACTATAAGCAGGTTTCAGCCAAGTTAAACCTCACCGATCAGGAATCAAGAGAAACCATTCTCGAGATTTTAAAAGAAGGCAAAGGTGCAGGCATTTATCTTGAACCTGAAAAAGGAAAATTCAAGCTCAAAGAACTTCAAAACTTCATTATTGGCCGTGTAGATATGACTGCTGATGGTTCTGCATACATTATACCAGAAGACGAGTTTGAGAAAGACGTATTTGTTGCACCAAGAAAGTTAAGAAATGCCTTACATGGTGACACAGTTAAAGCTTATGTTTTTGCGAAAAAGGATGGAAGAAAAAATGATGGAGAAATTGTTGAAATCATTAAAAGAGCAAAATCTGATTTTACAGGTGTAATTAAAATCTCCGATCGCTTTGCCTTTGTTATTGCCGATGATAAGAAAATGCTTCATGATATTTTCGTTCCGTTAGGTGATATTTTAGGTGCAAAAAATGGGCAAAGAGTTTTAGTAAGCTTAACCGATTGGCCCGAAGGTGCTAAAAACCCGATTGGTACGGTTAAACATGTTCTAGGCGATCAGGGTGAAAATAACACAGAAATGAATGCCATTTTAGCACAATATGGTTTTCCTTTATCTTTTCCCCCACAAGTAGAAAAAGAAGCAAATGCAATTCCTGAAGAAATTCCTGCAGAAGAAATTTCTAAGCGCAGAGATTTTAGAAGTGTATTAACATTTACTATTGATCCAGCCGACGCAAAGGATTTTGATGATGCTATATCTTACCAAAAATTACCAAACGGAAACCACGAAATTGGTGTACACATAGCTGATGTTTCACATTATGTACTTCAGGGAACTGACTTAGATAAAGAGGCTTATAGTCGTGCAACTTCAGTTTATCTGGTTGATCGGGTTATTCCGATGTTACCAGAACGATTAAGTAACGGCGTTTGCTCTCTACGACCGCATGAAGATAAACTTTGTTTTGCCGCTGTTTTCGAGTTAGACGAGCAGGCAAATATTGTAAGTGAATGGTTTGGCAGAACGGCCATTCATTCTGACAGAAGATTCAGTTATGAAGAAGCACAGGAAGTTATAGAAAATAAAGCTGGCGATTATGCTACCGAAATATTAAAACTTAATGAGTTAGCTTATATTCTTAGAGATCGGAAATTTAAAAACGGTGCAATTAGTTTCGAAAGCACCGAAGTTAAATTTAAACTCGATGAAAGTGGTAAACCTATTGGCGTTTATGTAAAAGAACGTAAAGATGCCCATAAACTTATCGAAGATTACATGCTTTTGGCAAATCGAAAAGTAGCCGAATTTATTGCCAAAAAGCAAAAGGGAGAAAAGAAATTAACTTTCGTTTATCGGGTACACGACTCGCCAAATATGGAAACCTTAAACACTTTTGCCAATTTTGCATCGAGGTTTGGTTATAAAGTAAACACTAAGTCGGATAAAGAAATAGCCAAATCTTTAAACAGTTTGATGGCTGACGTTGAAGGTAAAAAGGAACAAAATATTTTAACTTCTCTGGCTATACGCTCAATGGCAAAAGCTATTTACACAACAAAAAAAACTAGCCATTATGGCTTAGCTTTCGAATATTATACACACTTTACTTCTCCAATTCGTCGTTACCCTGATGTAATGGCGCATCGTTTACTGCAAACCTATCTAGACGGGGGAAAATCTGCCGATGCAGAATTTTATGAAGTTGCAAGTGCTCACTCCTCTGCTATGGAAAAACGAGCAGCCGAAGCCGAGCGTGCGTCGATAAAATATAAACAGGCCGAATACCTTGAAAACAATATAGGCGAGGTATATAAAGGAATTATTTCAGGGGTTACCGAATGGGGAATGTACGTCGAAATTGAAGAAAATAAATGCGAAGGTATGATTCGTTTACGCGATATTTCTGATGATTTTTATGTTCTTGATGAGAAAAACTATTGTATAGTTGGTCAACGTAAAAAGAAAAAATATCAATTGGGCGACGAAGTAATGATTAGAGTTAAAAAAGTAGATTTAGCTAAACGTCAGATCGATTTTTCATTAATGCAGGATTAAAAACTGATAAAAAAATTAGCACTCAATTCTAGCAAAATTTAAGATACAATCAGGTAAACGGAAGATATGAAAATCAAAAATAATATGCCTCGTAATTGGCAATTTTGGAAAGATGATCAAACTAGTAAACGCTCTTCCAGATAAGAAGAATCTATATAAACCTTAGAAGAATTTCCGCAAGTAAAAAAATAAAATGCATACAACAGTACAATTACAGCAAATTTTAGAAACGGCAATAAAAAACCTTAAATTTCCCGCTAGCCCTCAGCAACTTTACGACCCAATAACTTACATTATTAACCTTGGAGGTAAAAGAATTCGCCCGTTACTTGTATTAATGGCTACCGAATTATTTGGCGAAGATGCTAACGAATCTATTAATGCCGCCATGGCAGTAGAAGTATTTCACAATTTCACGCTGATACACGATGACATAATGGATAATGCGCCTTTACGTAGAGGAAAAGCAACCGTTCATGAAAAATGGAGTACCAACATAGCAATTTTAAGCGGTGATGTAATGATGGTTGAAGCCAATAAAAATTTGGCAAAGGTAAATTCTATTTTCCTTAAAGATGTGCTTGATACCTTTAATGCTACAGCTCAAGGCGTTTGCGAAGGTCAACAGCTCGATATGGAGTTTGAAGAGCGTAATGATGTAAGCATTGAAGAGTACATCAACATGATTAGGTTAAAAACTGCTGTATTACTTGGTGGTGCTTTAAAATTAGGCGCAATTATAGGTAATGCATCCGAAAAAGATGCAGATTTAATATACCAGTTCGGAGAAAATATTGGTATTGCATTTCAATTACAAGATGATATTTTGGACGTTTATGCTGATCCTGAAAAATTTGGGAAACAAGTTGGAGGCGATATTATTGCCAACAAAAAAACTTTTCTATTGTTAAAAGCATTCGAACTTGCAGAAGGTCAAAATCTTGAGCAGCTAGAGGTATGGACTAAACTTACCGATTTTTCTATTAATGAGAAGGTTGAAGCGATTACGCAGATTTACAATAATCTTAACATTAGAAACATTGCAAAAGAAACAATGGATGCTTATCTGAGTAAAGCTTTAAATTTACTAAACCAGGTAAATGTTAACGATGAAGCCAAAAAAGATTTACTGACCTTAACTAATCAATTAATGAACAGGCAATATTAAATTCCGTTTAATCTTAATTAATAAAACGCTGAAAAACAGCGTTTTTTTTTTTACACAAATATTCTTGCAAACAAAAATGCCTCATCGATTTAACATCAATGAGGCATCTTTTACAAGTTGAATACTAATTATTCTGCAGATGCAGCTTCTTCAGTAGCTTCGTCTTTTTTAGCTGCTTTTTTAGCAGGCGCTTTTTTAGCTGGAGCTTCTGCAACAGCTTCAACAGCTACGGCTTCTTTTTTCGCTTTTGGAGCTTTAGCAACTGCTGCTTCAATTTCTGCTTCTGTGATAGGAAGAATAGAAACGTAAGATTTGTTATCAGCTTTCTTTCTGAAAACTACAGTTCCATCAACCAAAGCAAATAAAGTATGGTCTCTACCAATACCAACACCTTTATCAGGGTGGTGTTTTGTACCACGTTGACGTACTAAAATGTTTCCTGCGATAGCTAACTGACCACCGAAAACTTTAATACCTAAACGCTTACTATGCGATTCACGTCCGTTTTTCGAACTACCGGCTCCTTTTTTGTGTGCCATGATTTTATATTTTGTAACTCATTAAATAATGAGTTATTGGGTTAACAATTAATTATAGAGTGATGTCAGAAATCTGAATCTTTGTGAAAAACTGGCGGTGACCGTTTTTCTTTTTGTAACCTTTTCTACGTTTTTTGTGGAAAACGATTACTTTATCACCTTTTAAATGAGATACGATAGTTGCTGAAACTTTAGCACCTTTAACTGCAGGAGCCCCTACAGTGATTGCACCACCATTATCAACCAACAATACATTATCAAATTCAATACTAGCGCCTTCATCTCCTTGCAATCTGTGTACAAAAAGGTGCTGGTCTTTAGCAACCTTAAATTGCTGTCCTGCTATATTTACTATTGCGTACATTGTTTAAATATTAGTTTTATAATTTTTATTTAACGAGGTGCAAATATAGAACAAATTCAATTAACACACAAACAGATATTAAAAATAAATTTCAATTAATCTTAAGGTCCCAGAATTTAGAGAATTTAGGGATTTAAAATCCATTTGTAAATACTATAAAAAGCTTTTTAAAAAAGCACAAGCGGTCAATATTTAGGCTTTTTCTGAATGAGTGCCTAATAAATTGGAGGCTAAATTTTAAAAATAAATTAACTATTTGTAAAGCACAGCATGCTAATAATCTCGTTCCTCCTGCCCTGCTATTCACTTTACTTGCCTCATAAAAATTCGGCTGCGTGTTCGCTCCTATCAGGTTTAATTTACGCAGGTAAGTATTTCTATTATTGTTAGCACCAAGCAAATTGCAATTGGTTTGTGCTGCCTATGTTAATAAACCCGATTGAACGAAAATACTTTTTAAATTGTATTGACGCAAATATTATTGCGTATGCTGAGGCACGAAGCATCGGCTACCGATGAAAAATATCTTTTTGCCCGCTAATGACAGAGGTTGTTTTAAAAAGATTGCAGAGAAAGCGGGACTGTTATTTCCTAAGACCTACAGTACAATAATTTTCAAAAAAAAGAAATGCTTAACGTGTTTAGTTAAAAAATGTTAAAGCTGCTCTATCTTATTACGAATATTTCGTAGTTTTACGAAAACTAAATAATTGAAACTATGAAAAATACATTAATTGTTTGCTGCGCAACCGCCCTATCCTTAACATGCTTTGCTCAAAAACCAGATAAAGCATTAGCCAGAGTAAGATACACCTTTACACATATTAACGACACAACTGCAAAAGACAAGCCTCATAAAGAAAACATGTTGCTCGTAACTGGAAATAACGCTTCTGTTTATACAAGTTACGACAAGCTAAATCAGGCAATTAATGGCAAAAAACAAATTTTAGAGCAATTAAAAAATCAATCGGGAAGTGCGAACATGAAAATTGAAATTAAGAGCGAAATGAAGTCGCCAGTTACACAAATAGATTATTTCTTTTTTGCTAACGAGCATAAAATGTTTAGTAAAGAAAAATTGTTTAACAATTACATTATCGAAGAACCTGCCGCCCAAATTGATTGGAAAATAGCAAAAGATACCATGAGTTTCTCGGGTATTGTGTGCCAAAAGGCTACCACGAATTTTAAAGGAAGAAACTGGATTGCCTGGTTTGCTAATGAAATTCCTTTTCAAAGTGGTCCATGGAAGTTAAATGGCTTGCCTGGATTAATTGTGGAAGCTTATGATGAAAAAAAAGAAGTAAAATTTGAATTTGCAGGTCTAGAAAATGTTACCGAAGGAGAAGAAAATAATTCTTCGGGCGATGAACAGAAAATCACGATGCCAAACGGTTCTGTCGGATCGATTAGAATTGCAGGGATTGAAACCAGTACAGCTTATCTGGGTACAGAAATTAAACTCCCTTCTGACGCCATAAAAACAACCAGAAAAGAACTTGATAAGCTAAGAGAAGCCCGTGATAAAGATCCGCAGGGATTTATGCAAGCGCAAATGGCGGCTAACGGCATGCAAGGAACATTCAAAATGAATACCGCCCCTCGTCCAAGTGGATCATCAACTATTAATAAACCAGAAATAAACAATCCTATCGAAATTTCTGATAAAAAATGAGAAAGGCTACATTAATTTTAGTCCTGTTTTTAATAGGTTCTTTTTGTGTTTTTGCACAAAAACCTATTAAAGGCATTGTTAAAGATGCTAAAGGTATGGGCGTAGAGTCTGTAAATATTAGTTTAAGAGATGGTGAAGGAAATATCATCAGTTTTACCAGAACGAATAAAAATGGAGCGTTTAATCTTCAGATTAAAAATGATCAGGTTATTGGATATAAAATTGAGGCTACGAGTATTGGCTATAAAAAACAATCAATTTCAATTGCAGATGTTAACCTAAGTCAGGATTTAATTTTACAAGCAAGTGAGACCAACCTGGAAACCGTAACCGTTAAAAACAGACCATCTTTAACATCGAATGGAGACACATTAAATTACAAAACAGCCGATTTTGCAGATAAGCAAGACCGAAGTATTGGCGATGTGCTTAAAAAAATGCCAGGGATTGAGGTTGCTGAAAACGGGAAGATTAGCTATAATGGGAAATCAATTTCTAATTTATATATAGATGGCGACAATTTGCTGGATGACAAATACAATATTGGCACAAAAAGCATTCCTCAAGGTGCGGTCGATAAGGTGCAAGTCATTCAAAACGATCAGCCAGTTAAAATGATGCGCAAAAACAACACCAGCGATGATGTAGCCCTAAACTTGGTTATTAAAGATGATGCCAAACTCAAAGTTATGGGCGATGCAACTGTTGGAGCTGGAACGCCAAATCGCTTTGATGAAAACCTGACAGCCATGTTGTTTAACAAAAAATTAAAATTCATTAATAATATAAGAGGAAACAATATTGGCATTGATCCTGGTATTGATTTAATCTCGCATAACTTATCTGATTACTTGAATCGTGTAGACAACAGTAAACCAAGCGGATTATTATCTACAGGAGCTGCTGGCGTGCCTTCGTTGCCACAAAGCAGGTATCTATTCAACAAAGCGGCAGTGTTAAATTTCAATAACTTGTATAAGTTTAATCAGGATTTGCAGTTAAGGGCAAATATTTCTTACTTATATGATGAACGAAAACAGCAGTATAATAAATTTTCGCAAACCTATTTAGCAGATCAAACAATTAGTTATTCAGAATTTCAGAACAATGAGATTAATCCACAAAAGCTAAGGGCTCAATTCAATTTAAACAAAAATGCTGAAGGTGATTATCTCAACAATAATTTCGTTTTGGATTATTCACCTTTTAAAACTACATCGGCCTTTTCTATTAATAATGTTGCCGCAAATCAAATTTTAAGACAAGAAACCTTTGATCTTTCAAATGAGTTCAATTATCGCAAGAAGCTAAAATCAGAAAATGTAATCAATTTTTATTCGTATTTAAATCGAACTGCCCAGCCAGAAACTTTGAACATTTCTCCGGGTTTAAATGCAGATATACTGAATAATGGCGATAGCTATTTGGGCTTAAATCAATACATCAAATTACCAACATGGTACACGAACAATTATGTATCATTTGCTTTGGTAAATGGAGGTTTCGTTCAGACTTATAAAACCGGGCTTAATTTTCAACAGCAAAATTTAAATTCTGAACTTTATCGTATTCAAAATAATCAGACCTCAGAATTGGTTTCGCAAAGTACTGTTAATGATTTAAATTGGTTTAAAAGCAGAGTTTATGCGGAAGCCAATTATGATTTTACAAGCGATAAATTTAAAGCTGGTTTGAGTTTACCGTTAAGCTATAATCGAATTAATTACAGCGACCCGAAAAATGCTTTAGAGAACCTCTTAAATAAATTGTTTTTAAATCCATCGGTTAATATTAAATACCAAACAGGCATTGAAAATTATTTAACGGCCAATTACTTTTATAAAAATGATTTGGGTGGAATAGATGATGTTTTTCGCGGAACTATATTAAAAAACTACCGATCGTTATTTGCAAACAATGCACCTATTTCCGAATCAAAAATACATGGTTTTGGTGGTGCATTTAATTTTAGGAAAGCAATGCAGATGTTCTTCTTCAATGCATCGGCCAATTACAGTACTACAGAGCTTAACACCATATCGTCTTATAATCTAAGTAATAATATCCAACAGCGAGTTGTTTTGCCTTTAGCAAATCATATTAAAAACTTATCATTTAGTGCAAATGCGAGCAAATATCTTTTCGAATTAAAGAGTACGGTAAACTTGGGTGCTAATTTTTCGCAAAGCAAATATGATCAACTTCAAAACGGAGAACTTTTGCCGTTTAATTCGAAAACACTATCATATAAAGCAGGAATCGAAGCTAAACTAGCAAGTTTTATGAATTGGTCGTACAATGCAACTTATTCTATTACCGATAACAAAGCTGATATTGCAAATGCAATTAATACTAACTTTCAGCAATTGAGGCAGCAATCTTCATTGGCGATTACCACATTCGAAAATGTGTATCTAAATTTATCAGCTGAACACCTATTTACACATCAGTCCAGTCAGCCAAATTTGAAATACTTGTTTGCTGATGCGAATGTAAAATATAAAATGGTGAAGCTTAAAACAGATATTGAATTTGGGATAACCAACTTAGCCAACATTAAACAATTTGATGCTATTTACATTTCGGCAAACTCGCTAACAACAGGAACCTATCTAATTCCTGGAAGAGTTGCAATGCTAAAAGCCAGGTTTCATTTTTAAAATAACAAAGCCTCTGGGTAACAGAGGCTTTGTTATTTTATTTATTTTTTGTTTTAAGATTCATAATCCCTTCTTTATTCAAGGTTATGCTTAAAATTTCATCGGGCATTATTTTCGAAATTTCTTTCTGCGAAATCTCATTTCCATTTAAAATATAAGTAAAAGTTTTAGTACGCTTTGCACCCACATCCATTGTAGTAGTATTTGTATAGGTGTAAACTTTTTTAGGTGCCCCCAAACTATCTTTCGATGCATTTGCCATGCTTGTTAGATGAATAAAATTAACAACCTTTAATGGCTCGGCAGCTCTATTTTCATCTTCCGATTTTTTCATTCTGATGATTATATTTTTTACATCGGGTTTATTTTCGGTATGGATTGTATCACCAGTATTAAAAAAGAACTTCGTAATAAAACTTTTTTTAGATCCTTCTTTATCCTTTACTAAAGCTAAATCTTCCATGCTTTTAAACACAACATCTAATGCTATTGTATCTTTATTAATATTCAATTCTTGTTGCTTTGTTTCAATTTTTGGTTGACCTGCACTTTTTCGCTTATTTAAAACTTTGCGGTTACGTTTTTCTTTAACATCGATTTTTGGTAAAATCTCGATAAAAATCTTTTCTATGGGCAATATTTTAGTTTGAACAGCTTTCTTATCAATTGTAAAAGCAAGCGTAATGCACAGTAGAACAGGCAAAACAAACATATACCTTGTTAAGTTAACTTTTGATGAGCGTTTAGCGTTCATCATTTTTATTCTCTTTTTTAAATCAGAAAGATTAAAATTATTAACAATTGCAACTGATGGTCTTAATGTTCCAACATCTAACAAGCTATATTGATATGCTTTTTTATCTATTCCTTTATTTAAAATTTTAGCATCGGTAATAAACTCTATATTTTCGCGAACTGCCTTTTTCATCAACCAAATACCAGGATTGAACCAATAAAAAACCAAACTTATCTCGGTTAGAATAATATCGATGGTATGTAGTTCTTCAACATGTACTTTTTCATGCTCAATAATGTTATTTAAATCTTCCTTTTTATGTAAAATCGGATTAACATAAATGGTTTGCCAAAATGAAAAAGGGCTCACTTCATCACTTAAAATTCTAACTTTTTGGCTCTCAATTAACCCTGGCTTAGAATTCTTGTGCACTCGGCTTAGCGATATGAACTGAATCAATAATCTGAAAGCCATAAAAAGCATACCTACATAAAATACAAACGTTAAGCTTTGCCACATTAGGTCAAAAAAATCGACTTTAGCCAAAGCTTCAACGTTTTGATTTAATCCTGGAACAAAAGCAGGCAATACCTCATTATTTCCAAAAAGCTCTGTTAAGTTGATAAATGGATACGCGGTTGAGAAAAGTATTCCAAAAAGCAAAAAAACTCTATTAATAGTATAGAAAGTAAGTTTGCGTAAAACCAGGTGGTAAGCTGCTGCGAAAAGCAACAGAACCAAATTAATTTTAAATAAGATTAGAAAGAAATGTGGCATAACATTACTTTTCAGGATTTTCGATGAGGTTAATTATCTCTTTTAGTTCTTCTGCACTTATCTTTTTATCCTTGGCAAAAAAAGCAACCAACTCTTTATACGAGCTTTGAAAATAATTATTTACGAAGCCATTCATAAAACGCTTTTTGTATTCAGTTTCCTTAACTTTTGCACTATACCTGTTTGCGTTTGCAAAGCGTTCGCTAACTAAAAAACCTTTGCGTTCGAGGTTTTTCACCGTTGATGCTAAAGTTGTATATGGTGGTTTGGGCTCTGGCAAAACATCCATAAAATCTTTAATAAAACCTTTTCCAACCTGCCAAACCGCCAGCATTGCTTCTTCTTCCTGTAAAGTTAACTTCTCCATTTAATTACGAATATATCGTAAATATACGAAATCATCTTAAAACAAAAAAGCATTAATAAAATACTGATGTTTGGTATTTTATTAATGCTTTTAAAGATTGTAGAACAGTTTTTATTTACCGCTTCTCTTCTCTGCCTGGTTTAAAGTTTCTTCAATTATTTTCCTCATTTGCATGGCGGCATCTAAAAGTTTTGGATTGCCATCAAAATCGCCATAAACCACAACATGCTTAGATTTTTCTTTGTACTTAAAAAACATATCGTAACGAGGAATGCTCATTGATTTTGAACTCTTTGTTCCAATCGTATCTGGAAAATTCCAAAGACCTAATTCGTTTGCCTTACTATGGATATATAAAATGTCATCGCTATTTAAAGGCACTTTTTTTCGAATGATTGAATCGCGACTGTTTACATATTGATAAGAACTATCTGCAGAATTATATTGATTTTCTAAAGGATCTTTAACTCCCCATTTATAATCCATTGAAACGAAATCCTTTTTACGAAATGGGGCATTTTGGATAATTGGCTTATAATATATGTAACAATAAATAATCATCGGAACGATGATGGTGAGCGCTAAAAATATCTTTTTTCCTCTACTTGACACTTTATTTATTTTTGATTGTTTGAATGATTAATCTTTTAGGTTTATGCGTCTTTTAATTCGCCTTCCCACTTACTAACTACCGCTGTTGCAATACTGTTACCCACAACATTTGTTGCCGATCGGCCCATATCTAATAGTGGATCTATACCGATAAGCAAAGCCAAACCAGCTTCTGGAATATTAAAACTTGCAATTGTACCCGCAATTACTACAAGAGATGCTCTGGGCACGCCTGCAATACCTTTACTGGTAAGCATTAAAATTAAAAGCATTGATATTTGTTGTTCAAAACTTAAATGAATCCCGTAGGCTTGCGCTATAAACAGCGAAGCAAACGTCATGTACATCATCGAGCCATCTAAATTAAAAGAATAACCAAGCGGCAAAACAAAACTTACAATTTTATCTTTACATCCAAAACGCTCCAAAAGCATCATCGTTTTAGGGTAAGCCGCTTCACTACTTGCTGTACTAAAAGCAAGTAAAGCAGGCTCTTTCATATCATTCACTAATCTGAAAATACGTTTTTTGAGAACTAAAAATCCTAAGAAAATTAATACGGCCCACAGAATACCTAAACCGAGATAAAACTCGCCAATAAAAATTGCGTATGTATTTAATACAGATAGGCCTTGTTTAGCAATAATTGCAGTCATTGCGCCAAAAACGGCCAATGGTGCAAAGTTCATTACATAACCAGTCATTTTTAAAATAACATGAGCAATGGCATCAAAAGCTTTAATTACAACCTGACCCAAATCGCCAATTGCAGCTGTTGCCACACCAAAGAATAACGAGAAAACAACAATCTGCAAGATTTCGTTAGTTGCCATCGATTCGGCAATACTCTTAGGAAAAACATGGGCAATAAAGTCTTTAACACTCATTGATGCTTTTTGAATTCCTGTATTAACCAAATGATCTGGAAGCGATAACTTCATGTGTCTTCCTGGTTCGAACAAATTAACCAATATCATCCCCAAAACCAGCGACATTAACGACATTGCCATAAACCAGCCAAGCGTTTTACCGCCAATTCTTCCTACAGCTTTAATATCACCAACCTTAGCAACTCCAACTACTAAAGTTGTAAATACTAATGGAGCAACAATCATTTTTATTAGTCGAAGGAAAATATCGCTTAACAGAGTAAAATACTCCAGTTTTTTTTCGCGAATTTCTTCGTTCTCTTTTTTGATTTTAGCATTTAACTTTTTATCAACTTTGAGTTGAGTAAACTGAGCAGTTGTGGTATCGGTAGATTTTGCAATGCTAACTTCTATGTTTTTAACTTTGGCATCAGCATTAAGTATATTTTGATTATAAACATTAATAGAATTAACATTTAGAATGTAGCCTAAAGCAATTCCTGCAATCAGCGCAATAAAAATAAAAAGCGTGAGTTTGTTTTTCTTCATGAATGATATAAGTTTGTGGCCCTGTTAATTCGGTAAAACTACGATATTTACCGCTTGTAACAAATTTTGATTTCTGCGATAACCAAAAATTAATATAATTTTGGCTATCCTGTAACAAAAAACGCAATCAAACATCTAAAACGCAATTATAACCTAGTAAATGGAACAAAAAGATAAGCTATTTAAAGAGATTTTCGATTCGAATTCCAAAAAAATATTCCATTTATGTTACGGTTATACTGGCGATACTGATTCAGCAAATGATCTTTTACAGGAAACATTTTTAAAAGTTTGGCAAAACCTCGATAAATTCAGAAACAAATCTCTTATCTCTACCTGGATATATAGGATTGCCGTAAACACTTGTTTAACCTATTTGCGTTCAGAAAAAAGACAGGCAAAAGACGAGTTAACTGATAATATAATCGAAAGTAAAATCGAAGAATTTTCTGAAAAGAATGAGCAGGTTGCGCTTCTCTATACCTGCATTTCCAAACTCGAAGAAAATGATCGTTTAATTATCACCATGGTTTTGGATGAGTTACCATATCACGAAATTGCAGATATTTCAGGTATTAGCGAAGGCAATTTAAGAGTGAAAATCCACCGTATTAAACAAAAATTAACAGAACTATATAACCAGTATGCAAGCGTTTGATCAAATACAGGAGTTGTGGCAAAAGCACGAGGTAGAAGTTAAGGTTTCTGCTGATGAAATGTTACAACAAGCTAAAAAAGAAGTAAATGGATTAAAGCTAAAATCGGCTTTAAATATCCTGGGCATGCTTGCTTCGTTTATAGCCATTGCTGCTTTGTGGATATTTTACCATTTCGAATCGTGGACTACACACGTAGGCATTAGCATAACTATTATAGCAATTGGTGTTTATACTTTAATTCTTTATCGTGATTACAGGTTAATCTCAAAAACTGATTTCACGGTTCACCCTAATGAATATCTTAACAACTTAAAAACCTATCAATTAAACCGTTATAAGCTTTACAACTCGCTATATTGGTTTTATGTTATCGCTTTATCATTAGGCATTATATTCTATTTTGTAGAAATTTTGGCTTATTTTAATATGGCTCAAAAGGTTATCGCAGTTGGTTTAACTTTTTTATGGATGCTTTTCTGTTCTACAATTTTAAGGAAAGCAGTAATCAAACGTGAAAAAGAAAGAATCTCATTATTGATCGAAAAATTTGAGCGCATAAGCGGACAAATTTCGGAATAAGATAATTTAGGCACGGTTTTTTCAATAGATTAATTCTATGAAAAACCTGCTTATTGCATTTTTATCTCTACTAATTATACCACTAGTTTCTTTTAAACAGGATTTTACAGAACCCGTTCAGCTAGATTGGAATATACATTTTAAAGGTAAGCCTGATAACAATTCTCCTTTTTATGCGCTTACCGCGATGACCTGGAAGTATAGTTACGGTTCTACTGTTTATCGTAACCGCGTTGAAATAAAGCTGCAAAATGAAATAAGCATTGATAAAAGCCGTTCGTGGGTTAAGCTCGATAAAGTTAAAACTGAAGAATCGAGACAAAACCTTTTGCATCATGAACAAGGCCATGTAAATATTCAATATGTTTTATTAATGGAAGCCGATCGGGTTTTAAAGAATCGCAACTATTCCGTTAAAAACTACAAGGCTCAAATCTCACAATTAGCCAACGAAATTAGTAACTACTTCGACACCATGCAGAAAAACTATGATGAAGAAACTGAACATGGCAGCAATCATAAAATGCAGGCCCGATGGGATAAAATAATCAGCGATAAAATGGAAGAATCTAAAGCAGCTTCTGAGCTAAAATAATTTTGGTAAAAAAATTATAGCGCCAATCAAAACCGCTAAAATTGCAGTAACCAATACTCCAGCCGCTGCTAAATCTTTAACAATTTTTATTTGGGGATTAATTTCAGAAGTCACAACATCAGCCAATTTTTCTATTGCAGAATTGAATATTTCTGCTGCAAAAACGATTGCTATCGCCGAGATAATTGCAATCCATTCTAAAGTCGATAAGTTTAAATATAAAGATAGTGCTATTGCTAAAACTGCCGCTAAAAGATGAACCCATCCATTATGCTCATTTGTAAAAAATAATTTTAAACCATTAAAAGCATGTTTAAAGCTCTTGACTCTCGCAATGATTGAAAACTCTTTATCTTTCATTTTATAACCTACAAAGGATGTAATTTAAGGTTTAACTTCGCTGGTTGAAAAACTGTTTCCGCTTAATTTATATTGATATGTTTTAATTATTTTTTTAGTAGAATCAGCTTCATCCTTAACAGGAAAAGAACGAAATAAATCACCATTTTTTATAAAAAATTTATCATCACCAATATAACCTTTCTTTTGATTTGAACTTAATGAAGGAAAACTTATTTTATTAAAATTACCACCAGAATATTCGAAAACATTTAAATCGAGTACATTTTTTTTACTTAAAAGCTGGATATAAATTTCAGGAGCTCCATCATTATCCAAATCCATATTCCAGGCATCAGTCATTACTCCTTTCCTTTCAGCAGCTTCTGACTTATAAACACTTTTAACCGAATCAGACATCAAAATTTGATAACCACCTATAGAGTCTACGCCTTTTCCCCAACTTACAATTTCGAAATTGAGCCCAGGTTTTACTTCAATATCTTTATAAAATTTAAAAGGGTTTTTCTCCGTTTTTGGATTATCAATTCTAACTTCTTTTACAGGTTCGGCTTCGGAGCATGCAAAACAAAACAGCATCCCTGCCAAAAGCAAAAGATGCTGTAATGTATAATTTTTTATTTTCATTTTATTGGGGACAATTTTATGTTGTACCAAATTAAGAAAATAGCTTTTTAAAACAAAAGATTTTATTTCTTCGCTTCTGCCTTAACCTCTGGAGCACCATTATTTAAAATGGTTTCGCTTGTAACACTTCTTCTGCCAGTTGGTGCAATAACTATTGTTCTTAAAGTTCTTTTTTCGCCTTGCGGAACAGTTACTTTTACAGGTGCAGTATATAAAAATGCATTTTCAGAAGGTCGAGAACCATCTAAAGAATAATAGATTTTTCCGCCAACAACAGGGACTTTTAAATCGATGGTAAAATCGCCACCAGTTAATGGTTTATCACTCTGTCCGATTGGTGTAGGAATCCAAAAATTAATATTCATCTTATCTAAACGGGCTAAGTGGGCAGGTAAACGTTCTTCAGCAAAATTCTTTAAATCTTTACGCTCTACAGGACTCCAGGCAATTTCAGATAATGCCATTATACGTGGAAAAGCATGATTTTCAGCTTTTTCTGGCGTTTTGATATATTCTGTCCACATATTAGCCTGAACGCCTTTTATATATTTTCTTTGATCTGCTGTTAAAACTTTTGGAACCGGATCGTAGCCATAAATCTTTTGGTAAGGTGCAAATCCTCCAATTGTTACAGGCTCATCTGGTGAGTTAGACTGTTTATGATCGATGTATAATCCCATAGAACCTGGTGTCATAATTACATCGTGATTTTGTTGGGCTGCAGCAATTCCACCATCTTCACCTCTCCAACTCATTACAGTTGCATTTGGTGCCAAACCACCTTCTAAAATTTCGTCCCAACCAATAATCGAACGACCTTTTCCGTTAACGTGTTTCTCTATAGTTTGAATAAAATAGCTTTGTAATTCATGCTCATCTTTTAAGCCTTTTTCTTTCATTAAAGCTTGGCAAAATGGCGATTCTTTCCAGTAAGTTTTCGGAGCTTCATCACCACCGATGTGAATATATTTTGATGGAAAAATCGCAATTACTTCATCAAGGATATTATTTAACATCGTAAATGTATTTTCTGATGGAACGAAAATATCATCAAAAACACCCCATGTTTGCTGTATTTGTTTTCCTTTTCTACTACCCGACCACGGTGTTTTATCACTTACAAATGTATCTCTATCTGGAAAACAACTTAATTCTGGATAAGCAGCGATTGCCGCCGATGCATGACCAGGTAATTCAATTTCTGGAATAACTGTTATATATCTTTCGGCCGCATATTTTACAATTTCTTTGGCTTCATCCTGCGTGTAAAATCCTTTTACTTCGGTTAAATAATTACCATTTCCAGGGTAATTACCAATAATGGAACCATTTCTAGACGAACCTACTGTAGTTAATTTTGGATATTTTTTTATTTCTAATCTCCAACCTTGGTCATCAGTTAAATGCCAGTGGAAGGTGTTAATTTTATAATAAGCCAATTGATCCAAATATTTTTTAATAAATGAAATTGGAAAAAAATGACGACTTACATCGAGCATTGTTCCTCTGTAACCAAAACGAGGATAATCATTAATGTCAACCGCTGGAACTATAATTTTATCGCCAGTTTTGCTTGGTAACATTTGCATAACCGATTGAACGGCATAAAATAAACCTGCGCCTTTACCTGTAAGTACGATTTGTGTTGGTGTAACTTTGATTGTGTAACCTTCTGCAGGTAATTTATCTGCTCCTGCTGAAGTTAAAACAATGCTTTTTTGATTTGGCTGTGCGATTTTAGTTTCGCGTAATGCAAAACCTGCTTTTGTAACTACGAATGCGTTTAATAAATCAGCCATCTTTGCGCCGTCGATGCTTTGATTAATTAAAACAGTTGTTTTATCTAAAATAAAATTGCCGTTTGCTCTGGTAACGGAAACTGGAGCAGGGATAATCCCGAGGTTGGGATCAAGCTGCGCAAATGCACTAGTGCTGATTAATACGCCAATAAAAATCGAGAATGCTTTGTTCATGGTTTGATTTAGGTTAAGATAATTTAATTTATTTCAAACTAAGATAGAGATTACAAAAAGAAACTGAACCTCACTTTTTCGTTACAAACCCAGTCAAACGTTTGTTTGCAGTTATTAACAAAGGTTTTGCCTGCTCAAAATTACCTGTAAGTGAATTGCTTTTTGAAACAACCTGGTGGGAAAAACTAACCCAAGAATTACTGTATTAACTGCAATAAACAGGATTGCAGCGACATACTTTTAGCGGCTTGAGGGCAGGTTTGCGTGCAGCTAAAAGATATAGCGTAAAGCCTGAACCAGCTTTAAAAATTGCCTAAATCTTGCTTTACAAAAAAAGAGAAACCTTATTCAGATTTCTCTTTATTAAATATTTTAAATGATTTTATACTTCGATTGGATGTTCTTTTGCAGCTAGATATCTCTCTGCATCGAGAGCAGCCATACAACCAGAACCCGCAGCTGTAACTGCTTGTCTGTAATACATATCCTGTACATCGCCACAAGCGAAAACACCTTCAATGTTGGTTAAGGTAGATCCTGGTTTGGTGGCTAAATAACCTGTTTCATCCATATCCAACTGGCCTTTGAAAATGTCGGTATTTGGTTTGTGACCAATAGCCACGAAGAAACCCTCAACAGGAATTTCTGATGTAATATTTGTTTTGTTATCGATAACTTTAACTGCAGTTACATTTTTACCATTACCCAAAATTTCTTCAGTTTCGGTATTGTAATGAACAACAATATTTGGTGTTGCTAAAACACGGGCAACCATTGTTTTCGATGCCCTAAACTCATCTCTACGAACCAATAAATGAACTGTTTTACAAAGTTTAGCTAGATAAGTTGCTTCTTCTGCAGCGGTATCGCCCGCACCAACGATTGCGACATCTTGTCCTTTAAAGAAGAAACCATCGCACACGGCACAAGCGGAAACCCCAAAACCATTATATTGTTGCTCACTTGGTAAGCCCAACCATTTTGCTGTTGCACCTGTGGCAATAATTACGGTATCAGCGGTAATTGTTTTAATTTCATCGACCACAACTTTGTGTGGTGTTGAAGAAAAATCTACTGAACTTACATAACCAAAGCGGATATCTGTACCGAAACGTTCTGCTTGTTTACGGAAGTCTTCCATCATTTCTGGGCCCATAATTCCTTGTGGATAACCAGGGAAATTTTCTACATCAGTTGTTTGTGTTAACTGGCCGCCAGCTTGCATACCAGTGTACATAATGGGCTTTAAATCGGCTCTTGCTGCGTAAATTGCTGCCGTGTAACCTGCAGGACCTGAACCTATAATTAAACACTGAACGTGTTCGTTTTCTTGTGACATTATATTGTGTGTTTGAAATTCGAATATTGATTACAAATTTAACTCTTTAAACAATTGTTGGCAAGTGCGCATTGTCAACATAGTTTACTTATTAACAGTAACCTAGAAAATTATCTTTATTCTTGACTAGTAAGATTGTTATTTTCCCTTATTGGCCTTTAAAATCCGAATTACATTTCCGCCAAGAATTTTCTTGATATCACTTTCAGAATAACCATTTTTAACTAATTCTACTGTTATTTTCGGATAATCAGCTACGCTATTCATACCTATTGGGAAAGATTCTGCACCATCAAAATCTGCTCCTAAACCTACATGATCTATTCCGATTAATTTTACAATGTGATTTATGTGTTTTACCAACAACGATATTGGTGGTCGAATTGCTTCGGCTTCTTTTGGATGATTAAAAATCAAACTATCTATACCATTGCTCCTACCATATTTAGCGCTCAAAATTTTAAGTTCGTTATCATATTTGGCCAGGAAAGCTTTCTGTTTATTATTGAATGTAGAATCTAAAAATCCACTATAAAAATTTATACTAATAACTCCCCCATTTTTACCAACTGCTTTTATTTGTTCATCTTTTAAATTACGAGGAACAGGATTTAATGCATAAGCACAACTATGAGAAACAATTACAGGCTTCGAACTTGCAGAAATAGCATCATAAAAGGTTTTTTCACCTACATGAGATAAATCGACCATTACGCCAAGTTTATTTAATCGTAGTACAACCTGCCTCCCAAAATCATTTAAACCTGCATTTTGAGCTTTTACTTTACCTGTGGTTTCTTCGGCTGCCGAGCTTGACCAGGATGTGCTATTATTCCAGGTTAAAGTAAGATAAGCCATACCGCGTTTAGCTAAACTGTCAATATAATCTAATCGGTTTTCAATCATATGTCCGCCTTCTACGCCAATCATAGCCGCCAGTTTATTTTGCTTAACTGCCTTTTCTAAATCAGCGGCTGTAGTTACGAGTTGTATTTTATCAGGATATCTTTTAATTAAACTATACAAGGAATCAATTTCTTGATTAGCAACAGCATAACCACCAGTTTCATCGCACCAGATTGAAAAAAACTGTACATCTAAACCGCCCTTTTTTGCCCTAACTAAATCGAAATTTCCTTTAGGCTGAAGTTTTCCTATATCAATTCCAGACTTTATCTGATTAAACAGAATGTCGCCATGCGTATCTATAACTATAGCATCTTGATGAATTTTATGAGAGTTTTGGGCATAAAGATTAGTTTGCAAAAAAGCGAATACAATAAACAGCAGGAAGATTTTCATATTTTAAATATAAAGCTTTTAGTATCCAGTTAACAAAACATCTACTATGTAGAAATAAAAAAACGCCTGAGCAAATTTAAATTCCTTTCAGTTTTATGAATTTATGTTTGAATAATTCCGACATTAAATTTTTTGGTAATTGGCGATTGATTCGCAGCTTCAATACCCATCGAAATCACTTTTCTGGTTTCTAAAGGATCTATAATTCCATCAACCCAAAGTCGTGATGCAGCATAGTATGGAGTAGTTTGACTATCGTATTTATCAGTAATTTCTTTTAGCAATTCTGCTTCCTTTTCGGGTGTGATGACTTCGCCTTTTGCTTTTAAAGATGCCTCTTGAATTTGTAACAATGTTTTTGCTGCCTGAGCACCGCCCATAACTGCAATTTTTGCTGTTGGCCAGGCGTAAATTAACCGAGGATCGTAGGCTTTACCACACATAGCGTAATTACCTGCACCATAAGAGTTGCCCATTACAATAGTAAATTTTGGAACAACTGAGTTAGCTACTGCATTAACCATTTTGGCACCATCTTTAATAATACCACCATGCTCCGAACGACTTCCAACCATGAAACCTGTAACATCCTGCAAAAATACCAAAGGAATTTTTTTCTGGTTACAGTTCATTATGAAACGAGCCGCTTTGTCGGCACTATCAGAGTATATCACGCCGCCAAACTGCATCTCTCCTTTTTTCGATTTTACAACCTTTCGCTGGTTAGCTACAATTCCAACCGCCCAACCATCAATACGACCTAAGCCACAAACAATACTTTGCCCGTAACCTTGTTTATATTCTTCAAATTCAGAATGATCAACCAAGCGGTTAATAACATCCATGATCTCATATTGCTTGTCGCGGTTTTCTGGAATAATTCCATACAATTCTTCCTCTTTTTCTTTGGGTTTAGCAGCCTTTATTCTATCAAAACCTGCATTCTGTGGCGAACCTAACATACTCATAATGTTGCGGATACTATCTAGACAAGCCTCATCATTTGGGTGCTTATAATCAGTTACGCCAGAAATTTCGCAATGTGTTGTTGCGCCACCTAAAGTTTCGTTATCTACCTCCTCGCCAATAGCCGATTTTACCAAATAAGAACCAGCCAAAAATACCGAACCAGTTTTATCAACAATCATGGCTTCATCGCTCATAATTGGCAAATATGCACCGCCAGCTACACAAGCCCCCATAATTGCCGAAATCTGAACAATTCCTTCTGAAGACATAATCGCATTATTTCGAAACATCCTACCGAAATGTTCCTTATCGGGAAAAATTTCATCTTGCATTGGCAAATAAACCCCTGCACTATCCACCAGATAAATTACTGGTAAACGGTTTTCCATTGCAATTTCCTGCACACGAAGATTTTTCTTTGCAGTCATCGGGAACCAGGCACCTGCTTTAACGGTTGCGTCGTTAGCTACAATCATACATTGCCTGCCGCTTACATAACCGATACCACAAACTACGCCTGCAGATGGACAACCACCTTGCTCTGCATACATTCCGTCGGCAGTAAAAGCCCCAATTTCTAAAAAGTTAGAATCTTTATCAATGAGATAATTAATTCGCTCACGAGCTAATAGTTTTCCTTTTTCTTTTTGCTTGGCAGCATTTTTTTCTCCGCCACCTTGATATATTTTTTTGAGTTTGGTTTTCAGCTCATAAACCAGCTGCTTGTTCACATCCTCGTTTTTATTGAATTCGATATTCATGCAGGCAATTTAAATTTATTTTTATAAAAAGCGTGGCGACCAAAACGGTTTCTGGTCTAACTTCGTTTTTAATCACAAATTTTGCTAAGTGGTAATGCGAAGTGCTCAAGGAATTATGACTAAAAAACTTTGCATCCTTAAGGTTAAATATCATTTAAAATAATATTTTTGATGCAAACGCTAACCATGGAACTCACCGTAAATATCCCAGCATTATTATTTCCTGCTATTAGTTTAATTATGTTAGCTTATACTAATCGATTTTTGGCGTTAGCGGCTTTGGTAAGAAGTTTAAAAGCTAAATATGAAGAGGGAGAAAAAAATATTGGCCTTCAAAATCAAATAAAAAATCTTAGATACCGATTAAGACTTATAAAAAATATGCAGGCTTTTGGCGTTTTGAGTTTTGCAAGCTGCCTTTTTTGTATGTTCTTTATTTATCTGGAATGGAATATTGTTGCAGAAATACTTTTTGCCCTGAGCTTAGTATTTTTCATGGTATCTTTAATTATTTCACTAATCGAAATTCAAATTAGCACCAAAGCTTTAGAACTAGAATTAAGCACACTCGAAGATTTAGAAGAAGAATCTATCAGTGGTTTTATTAAAAAGAAATTCAAGAAAGAATAAATACCACCTGAGGAACTATTACTAATAATGCTCCTTAGATGGCAAAAAAATGCAAGCTATTAAGCTGTGATAAAGTGATATAAGAACACTACCTCTGCTGTGAACGCAGGTTTCTTTTGGTCTTCAATTTCCATTTCAATACCCATGTGTACTTTAGTTACACCGCGTAAATTTACAATTGATGAGAGTTTTGCTTTTAATCTAATTTTGCTATTAACAATTACAGGTTGCGCAAATCTCAAACTTTCGATGCCATAGTTAATTTCCATTTTTAAATTCTGAATATCAACAATCTCTTTCCATAAATATGGAATTAGCGAAAGCGTTAAATAACCGTGAGCAATAGTAGCTTTAAACGGACCTTCGTTTTGCGCTCTTTCTTCATCAACGTGAATCCATTGATGATCTAAAGTTGCATCAGCAAACTTGTTAATTTGTTCTTGATTAATAGTGTGCCAAGAAGAAACACCTAATTCTTTACCAAGAAATTGTTCAAACTCGGCATGAGAAGTAATAATTTGCATTGTAATATATTTTTGTCGCCCTGTATTTAGCGGTTTTAAAATTGTTTATTGTTATACTGATAATTTCTTATGTTAAGTTTCTATCTCTAAACCAAACTTCGTCTGGAACGGCAGAAAAATTATCCATTTTATCGATCAAGGTTTCAGCATCCGATTCGTTGAACACCAAATCGCGATTGGCTGGTTTAAGAAATTTGCTTTGCACCATCATTTCCATTTGCGCAAATAACGGATCGTAAAAACCATTTACGTTTAAAACACCTATTGGCTTGTTATGTAAACCTAACTGCAGCCAGGTAAGTACTTCAAAAAACTCTTCAAGGGTACCAAAACCGCCAGGCAAAATTACAAATCCATCGCTTAAATCGGCCATTTTTTGTTTCCGCTGATGCATATTTTCTGTTACAATCATTTCTGTAACGCCCTTATGACCAACTTCTTTATCCATCAAAAACTGCGGAATAACGCCAGTTACCAAACCACCCAACTCTAAAATATCATTGGCTAAAACACCCATAACTCCTACACTTCCACCACCATAAACCAATCTTATTTCTTGTTTTACAAGTGTTTCTGCTAATTGTTTAATGGCTTTACGTAGGGTTACATCACCATTAAAATTAGAACCACAGTATACACAAACTGCTCTAAGCTTATTCATTTAAATTTAAAATTTACCGAAGTTAAGATTTTATCGTCGCTCTGTAAATTTTAATTCTGCACATAGCTGTTAATTAACCTTTTTTCAGCTTTTTCGAAAGTAATTTCAATAGTTAATTTTAATTTCTAACCTTCTATCATTCCAAGTTCTCATTGCAAAGAAGCCTATAAACATAAAATAATAAATAATCCTTTTAACAAAAAAGCGCCGAATAAATCGACGCCTTTTAACCAAATATAAGAGAGAAAAAAGATTTTTATTCTAATGGGTAAATATACCTGCACGTAAAATACTAAAAAGCATAACGCAAAGTTAAACCGTATGTTCTTGGATCGCCGAGTACCCCAGCGTATAAACCTGAGTTGCCTGCAGCAGCTTGCAATTGTTCGAAGTAGTTTTTATTACCAATGTTTCTGCTCCACGCGAACAGAGAGAATTTATCCGATTTAAAACCTAATCGAGCATTAATTAACGAATAACCACTAACATTTAAAACTCTTGACGGCGTTGGGTTGGAAGAATAATCTGAACGATAGCTAATATCGCCAGCAATAAAATATCTGCCTTCTTTTGTCGCTAAATTTCCTTTTATACTAAACTCCGCACCACCAGAAGTATTCCATTTCGAAATACCTGGCAGTCTGCCTCCCGATGCATCTTTAAAAGCAACCTGAGTAGATACTCCATTAATAATTTCTGTATGTCCCGTTTCTTCTAAAGGCAATGGTGCATTTGTAAATTTAACATACTTGCCATCAAGGTAAGCCACAGCTGCATTTAGAGTCAAAAATCTTTCTAATTGATAGGTTCCATCAATTTCTAAACCGCGTACCTTAACTTTTTCTGCATTAGCTAAGTAACCTCTATTTACACCAAGTTGTGGCGATTGCACATTAGTTTGATAATCTTTAATGTCTGTATTAAATGCAGTTACATTTAAAATTGCACCTTTAGTTGGTTTAGTTTTAATTCCTAATTCATAATGCTGAACATATTCTGGTTTTACAACCGCTAAAGTTAAATCGGCCTCACCTGTAGAAGTTGTTGGCAAACCACCTACATTAACTCCAACTGGTTTATAAGCCGTTGAAAAAGTTCCGTATGCATTAATTTTATCTGTAGGGCGATAAGAAATCGTAAGGTTCCCTGATAAATTATTATTATTCGTATTAATATTAAATAGTTGATTACTATAAACAGCTGCTTTAAGTGCTAGCAAAGCAGCATCCGTTGTTTGTAAACCCCCATAAGTTGTTCTGCTGTAATCAACATCTTTTTTGTCGTAAGTAAAACGAATACCTGGTAAAACGTGTAGATGCTTTACAATTTCATAATCTACCTGTGCAAAAACCGCAGCACTTAAAGATTTAATTGTAGAATTTGTCTTAATTCCGAAACCATCTAATAACCCTGGGGTCGAATATAAAGCCTGACTTCCTGTGTTAGCTGTTTGTACAAATCGCCATTGATCTTTACCAACTTCTTCTGTTTGATCTAAACCTTTTAAATTTTGTGCAAGGGCAAACACACCGATTACACCACTTAGCTTTTCGCTTAAATTACCAGCATATCTAATTTCTTGTGAATATTGATCGTGACGAGAGTTACCTTGCGACTTAGTAAGAGCAGCAAGCTCAGAAAAATCCCTATCGTTAGTTGGATCCCAATTCCAGAATCTCCATGCTGTTGTAGAAGTTAAAGTTCCTCCGCCTATTTTGTAATCAACATTTACGGATAAACCACCAATAGATTGATTGTGTTTCCAAGGCGTGTTGGTATTAATTTCTCTAGAAAAAGGATCTACTTTCTGCTGGCTGTAACCTAAATCTGAAACAATTCTGGCGTATTGACGGAAAGCGCTTCTTTCTGTTGCTGTAACTCCTGCTATCACTAACGGATAACCTGCTGGATGCTGAATGCTTGCATCACCACTTAATAATACAGATAATCGATCTGATGGTGTGTAATATAACTGCCCTTTAAAACCTAAATTATTTTGACCGCTATAACTACGTTGTTCTCTTGTATTGTAAATCGTACCATCGCGTTGTGTTCCTGAAATAGATAATCTTGCCGCCAGATTTTTAGCCACAGGACCTGTAATTGAGGTTTTTGCCTGAATAAAATTATAATTACCAAAACTTAATTCCACTTTTCCTCCTGGAATTTGACTCGGTTTTTTAGTAGTAATGTTAAATGCACCAGCAGTTGTATTTTTTCCAAAAAGTGTTCCCTGAGGGCCACGAATTACCTCAATCTGGTCTATATCAATAAAATCTGTCGATGTTGCTGCTGGCCGAGCCTGATAAACGCCATCTACATAAAAACCAACACCTGGATCAATACCATCATTAGTTAACCCAAAGGTAGAACCTAAACCTCTAATGTTTAAAGTAGTGTTTCTGGCGTTCGATGCATACAACTGTACAGATGGAACCAGTTCTTTTAAACGATTAACATTAAAAGCACCAGCATTTTCAGCTGCTTGCCCACCAATTACGGTAATGGGAATAGGCACATCTTGTAAAACTTCCGACCGTCTTCTTGAGGTTACAACGATTTCGTCTAATAGCGCATTTTCTACCAATACTAATTCGATGGGCGTATCTTGAATATTTAATATTTGAAAATCCTGAGGTTTATACCCCACAGAACTTACCTGAATATAAAACGGAGGCTGTTGTTTGGGATTAATACTAAATACTCCAGCAGTATCTGCACTTACCGAAATATTTGTTCCCCTTACTTTTATAGTTGCATTTGGAATTGAGATACCATTGCTACCTTTTACTACTCCTTTTACAGGATTTTGAGCAATGGCAAAACTTGAAGAAATTATGATTGAAAATAGAATGAGTAAACTTTGTTTCATGATGAATTTAGGTGTTGGGTTAGATTTTAGTGGATTAATGCTGCTTTCGAATTTGTTTTGTTTGAGCGAATAGACGACAGCAACAACAGTGTTGGGAGGTGAAAATAGTATGTTTCATTTTAATTTACATTAAATCTATAGATTTTGTAGGCAAATATATTAAAAAAACACAACTACCAAATTTTATTTTGCATAATGTAAAAATTTAATTGCTGCTCATTTAGAATATTTGCTCAATCAAATGGATTTAACGCCATTTAAATCGTATTGTTAAAAGCTTCTGATAAATAGAAAACCCTTATTCGAAAACGATAAATAAGGATTTTGAAAGCAGTATTTCTGCTAATATTTTACAGTAGTCGGGCTTTACACTAAATCTTTTTACCCTTATTCTTCGACTCCGCTCAGAATGACAGGCTAAAAAGGATATCGTTTCAATCCCGTTTATTTGGCCAGGCAATTGCAATTATTTTAGGTTCCACGGCACAATTTTTTGTTATTAAACCTGACAATAGCGGCAGCCCCGAATTTTTTATGAGGGCTACAGCGAATGGCAGGACTGTACTAACCGATCAGCATTAAACATTCATTTACGAAAATTAAAGTTTAGCTATAAAATAAAAACGAGGCTATCGTTACCGACGCCTCGTTTCTCATATTTTACAAACTACATAATTGTAAGAATTTCTCCCTGCTTTCGAATCAAGGCTTAGCGAAAAGCTTTTCGCATTGAGCCTTTAAACTTAGGTTTATCTTGTGTAGTTTGGTGCTTCTTTAGTAATTGTAATATCATGTGGATGACTTTCACGCATACCAGCTGCAGTAATTTGAACAAATTGTGCTTCTTGTAAAGCTTCGATATTTGCTGCTCCACAATAACCCATACTTGCACGTAAACCACCAATGTACTGGTACATAACCTCAGCTAAAGTGCCTTTAAATGGTACACGACCAACAATTCCTTCGGGAACTAATTTCTTAATATCATCTTCTACATCCTGGAAATAACGATCTTTAGATCCTTGTTCCATCGCTTCGATAGAACCCATTCCGCGGTAAGATTTGAATTTACGTCCTTCGTAGATGATGGTTTCACCTGGCGATTCTTCAACACCTGCAAATAAAGAACCTGCCATTACTGTACTTGCGCCAGATGCAATTGCTTTAGCAATGTCGCCCGTGTGCTTAATACCACCGTCGGCGATAACAGGAACTCCAGTACCTTTTAATGCTTTAGCACATTCGTAAACGGCATATAATTGAGGAACACCAACACCAGCAATAATTCTTGTTGTACAAATCGAACCAGGACCAATACCAACTTTTACTGCATCAGCGCCAGCATCTGCTAAAAATTTAGCTGCTGCACCTGTTGCTATATTACCTACAATCACCTGTAATTCAGGATATTTTGCTTTTACTTCTTTTAATTTATCAACAACACCTTTTGAGTGACCGTGAGCAGTATCGATTGTAATTACATCAACTCCAGCATGAACCAATGCATCAACACGTTGCAAAGTATCGGCAGTTACACCAACCGCAGCACCAACGCGTAATCGGCCACGCTCATCTTTACAGGCAGCTGGGTAATTTTTAACTTTAGAAATATCTTTGAATGTAATTAAGCCACTTAAATATCCATCTTTACTAACTACTGGGAGTTTCTCGATTTTATGGTTTTGAAGAATTTCTTCTGCTTGCACAAGGTTTGTTCCTTCTGGTGCAGTAATTAAATTCTCTTTAGTCATTACTTCCGCAATCGGTCTTGTCATATCCTTTTGGAAACGTAAATCGCGATTAGTTATAATGCCTACTAATTTATTATCGATACTAACCACAGGAATACCACCGATTTTGTGTTCTTTCATAATTTTGAAAGCATCAGCAACAACAGAAGTTTCTAATAAAGTAACAGGATCTTGAATCATTCCGCTTTCCGAACGTTTTACCTTACGAACCTCGTCAGCCTGTCTTTCAATAGTCATGTTTTTGTGCAACATACCAATACCGCCATTTTGCGCAATTGCAATAGCAAGTTCAGCTTCTGTTACGGTATCCATAGCGGCAGAAATCAATGGAACATTAAGCTTAATTTTTTTTGTTAAGAAAGTGGCTGTATTTACATCGCGAGGCAGAATTTCAGAATATGCGGGTACTAAAAGTACGTCGTCATAAGTTAAACCTGTAGCAATAAATTTTGTGGAATCGAGTTGCATAGAAAATAAATTAGGATTTATTATATGCGGGGCAAAGATATGGAAAATAGGCGAAAATAAAAGTATAAACTTTAAAATTGATAAATATTAGCCTTTGCTGACAAATTAAGAATTTAAGATTTTTGCGCACTGAATCTAAAAATTTATAATCGACATACTTAATTCTATTAAATAGTTTTTTATTATTGTAGTAACCAAACTATAATTAATACATGCGAAAAACCGCTCTCACTCTCCTATTCCTTATGCTATGCATTTGGATTACGAATCTTTATGCCCAAACTAAACCAACAATCAAAAAAGACTATAAATTTGGCAAGGTTCTTCCCTCCGAATTTGAAATCAAGCCAAATAGCCAAGACTCGTCTGCCTCGGCAATTAAGTTATTTGATATTGGAAACTGCTATTTCGAAATAAGTAGTACATCAGGTAGTTTTGTATATGTATATGAAAGACATGTACGTTATAAAATTTTAAATAAGAATGGCTACGATTTAGCTAATTTTAAAATTGAGTTGTATAAAAACAGTAATTCCTCGAAAGAAGATTTGAACTTTATGGATGCTGCGACTTACAATTTTATAGATGGCAAAGTAGCAATCAGCAAACTGAACAAGGATGCTAAATTTAGTGAGGAGTTTAATAAAAATTACATCTTTAAAAAATTTGCCCTTCCAAATGTAAAGGAGGGCTCAATTATCGAATTTAAATACAAGATCAAATCTGATTTCATTTTTACTCTTCGTGGATGGCGATTCCAAACAGACATTCCAACACTATATTCTGAATATAATGTAAATATACCTGAATACTTAAATTACAAAATGGATGTTGCTGGTTATTTTGCTGTAAACCACACAATTCATAGAAGTGAGGGCGCAAGTTATGTTCCAGGAATTTCATCAAATGCAATGCATGATCAATATACAGCAGAGAATGTACCAGCACTAAAAGATGAAGCATTTATTACAACAATCGACGATTATATTCCAAAGATCAGTTTTGAGCTTCAATCTACTAGTTTCCCTAATCAATTGCATCAAGATTATACAGGAACATGGCCAAAAATTATTAGCAGCCTTGCTTCTGATGAAAACTTCGGCTTGTTCATAAATAAAAATTCTTATGCAAAGTCGGTTTTACCAGGAATATTAAAAGGTGAAAAAGATACACTTAAGGTTATAAAATTAATTTATGGTTATGTGAAAAGTAATTTGAAATGGGATAAAGAATATTCAAAATACACAACAGCTGTAAATCCAAAAACCATTTTTGAAAAAAAGACGGGTTCATCAGCAGATATAAATCTGTCATTAATCAGCTTGCTTAAAGAAGCAAAAATAATGGCCTATCCAGCATTGGTAAGTACCAGAAGTAACGGAACCCATCCTGGATACCCAATTATTTCGAAATTTGATAATGTTATTGCTGTAACGTCAATCGCTGGAAAAACTTATTTTATTGATGCTACAAATAATGATTTACAATTTGGCATGGTAGATTATGAAAACCTAAGCCATCAGGTTTTTTATATGGATTTGAAAAACGCTGCAGGCCAGTGGATCGATATGGAGCCTGAATTTGCTCAAGAAAGGATATTTTCATATAATCTTGTGTTGGATAAGGAGAATAAACTTAGAGGTCAAATAAATGAATATTCTAAGGGCTATGCTGCTTTCGAACGAAGAAACAGATATAGGAAAACAAATAATGAAGCCGAATTTTTAAAAAACTATAAAAAAGACAAAGTTGGTTTAGAACTTTCAAACTATAAAATTGAAAACTTAGATCTTTTAGATGAAATTTTAACGGAATCGATGAATGTAGTTATTGAGGATAATGTAGAAGAAGCTGGGAATTTGGTTTATTTTAATCCATTATTATATGAAAAAACAAAGGAAAATATTTTCAAACATGAAGAGAGAAAATTCCCTGTTGATTTCGCGCATCCTATTAAAGAAACTTATCGAATAGTTTTAAATTTCCCTGAAGATTATGAGGTTGAAAAATTGCCAAAGAGCGCTGCTTATAAATTGCCTGATGGAAACGGAACATTTACCATAAGTTATGTTAGCGAAGGAAAGGTACTTATGGTAAAAAGTACAATCGCTATTAATAAAACTTTATATGCTCCCGAAGAATATTTTGACTTAAAGGAATTATTTAAAGCAGTTGTAGATAAACAAGCAGAACAAATTGTATTTAAAAAGAAAAGTTAATGAAATATTTATTCTATTTATTTTTAACGGTTTTCATTTTAAATTCTGCTAAAGGGCAAGGTTTATATGATGTTGCAAAAATCCCTGAAGATTTAAAGCGAGAAGCTGCCGTTGTAATCAGAAATGAAGAACAATTGTTCGAAGTAAAAAGTGTAGGAAGTGCTCAAAACAATTATAAAGTTGCTATTACTATTTTAAATAAGGCTGGCGACGAATATGCTGAAATGCAAGAATTTTATGATAAATTTTCCTCAATATCTAATATAAAAGCCTCATTATATGATGCCTCAGGAAAAAAAATCAAAGATTACAAGTCTTCAGAAATAAAGGATCAGTTATCATCTGATGGTTTTTCCTTATTTCAGGATAATCGGGTAAAACTCTTAAAATTTGTAAACAATAGTTACCCTTTTACAATCGAATATAGCTTTACGCAAGATTTTAACGGTTTATTATATTTTCCAACCTGGAGAGATATTAAGGGTTTTGGAGTATCTGTTGAAAAGTCAGTTAACATCATCCAAAAAAACAAAAATTACCAACTTCGGTATTTAATAAGCAAAGGCCTTAAAACGGATTCAACCATTATTGGCGATAAAATTCGATATAAGTGGGAAAGTGTAAACATTCCTGCAATTAGTAGAGAACCGATGTCTATTGGGATTGATAATGTCTCTTCTTGGGTAAAGGCTTCACCAAACGAATTTGAGTACGACAACACCACTGGAAATTTTGATACGTGGAAAAATTTTGGTTCTTGGATATATAAATTAAATGAAGGAGGAAATAAGCTTCCCGAAGCTACCAGATTGATGGTTCAAAACTTGATTAAAGATGCAAAAACTCCAAAGGAAAAAATCAAAATATTGTATCATTATCTGCAGCAAAATACCCGTTATGTTAGTGTGCAATTAGGGGTTGGTGGCTTTAGACCTATTTTGGCTGAAAAAGTGGCGCAAGTAAACTACGGAGATTGTAAGGCTTTATCAAATTATATGAAAGCATTACTAAATGAAGCAGGCATTCCTTCTAACCTGATCGTTATTGGAAATGGTATGCCAAGTTTAAATACAAATTATTCGAGTATTGGTCAGGCTAATCATATGATTTTGTGTGTGCCTTTAGCAAAAGATACAACGTTTCTAGAATGCACTAGTCAGTATAAACCAATGGGATTTATCGGTTATGATAATGCCAATAGAAATGTTTTAATGATTACCGACTTAGGCGGAAAAATTATAAAAACACCAACTTACAGTTCAAAAGACAATTACCAAATTAGAAAAACTAAAATAGATTTTAATAATGATGGTATCGCAAACATCAATATAAAATCTTTGTACGCAAACGCACAATTCGAAGATAATTTTAATGTGTTGCTCAAAGAGCCCACAGAACAGCGTAAAGCATTAATCGAATCTAACATTATTCCAGGAGCTGAAATACTTACGTTTAAATTTGAGCAAGCAGATAAAAATGTACCAATAATGGCTGAAGATATTAGCTTAAGAAGTAACCAGCTATTTACTAAAGGTGGAGATAAAATTTTCTTAATGCTAAATCAAGTAAACAGAAAAGAAAGTGTTCCAATTAAAGTGGAAAATCGAAAAACCTTTTTCGCAGTTTCATTAAGTTACAATGACGAGGATGAAATTATTTACACACTCCCTAAAGATTACACCGTAGAGTTTCTTCCGAAGGATATCTCTCTAAATTCAGAGTTCGGGTCTTATTCTGCAAAATTTGCTATGAAAGATAATGTCATCACCTACACTAGAAATCAGACAATGACTGATAAAAAATATCCTCCTGAAAAATATAATGATTATGTAGATTTCTACAAGAAAATTTTTCAGGCAGATAAGCAAAAAGCAGTTTTAACTAAAGCGTTATAAAAATCAATTAGAATTATGATAAGCGAAAACCAATATTTTGATGGCAATGTTAAATCTTTAGGTTACGAAACTATCGATGGCAAATCGACCATTGGAATAATTAATCCTGGAGAATATAAATTTGGTACGGCTCAAAAAGAAATTATGACCGTAGTTGAAGGTGAGTTATTGGCTTTACTTCCTGAAAGCGAAGAATGGGAAACCTTTAGGGCTGGAAGTTATTTTGAAGTCCCTGCAAATTCTTCTTTTAAAGTTAAGGCTACATCTCAAACTACTTATTTATGTCAATATAGATAAATAAAAAAGGAGCAGAAATTAAATCTACTCCTTTTAAAATCAATTAAATTTATAAATCGACTTACTTCTTCTTCCCTACTACAACTTCAATAAAAGTGTCAGTAGTTAAATATTTATTCGCAAGCGCAAGAATTTCATCTGCGGTTATTGTCTTTACCTTGTTAATATAGTTTTCATAATAAGTGTAATCCAATCCCGAGAAGTAGATGTTTTTGAATTTATCTGCATGCGAGAAAACATTCTCTAAACTGCCCAGCATAGAGCCTAACATATAGTTTCGCACTAAATTCAGTTCCTCTTCCTCCACTAATTCAGTTTTTAAAAGATTAACTTCTTTATATATTTCCTTCAATGCATCGGCACAAACATCAGTACCAACTTCTGTTGCAATAAAGAAATAACCTGCATTTTGCAAAGAAACTATTCCCGAACCAATTCCATAAGTATAACCTTTGTCCTCGCGAATGTTATTCATCAAGCGTGAACCAAAATATCCACCTAAAACAGTATTTAAAATCTGTAAACCAGCAAAATCTTCGTGCTTACGGTTAATCGCCAACTGCCCTATTCTAATTGCAGATTGTAAAGATTCTGTTTTCTCTTTATAAACTTCTTTTTGAATTGATGCAGGAAAACTAAAAGTATTTTTTAAAGCATTACTTTCTGCCCAATCTTTGCCAAATTGTTCGTTTAAAAGACCAAAACTCTGCTCACTAAATTTGCCAGACACAATAACCGTACAATTATTTGGCGTGTAAGCAGCTTTGAAATAATCAACTAAATCATTTCTTTTTACTTCATCGTAGTGTTTAAGTTGAATATCTACACCATAAGCTGTATCTCCAAACAAAGCATTCGAAAATTCCTTTCTCGAGAGAATATCGTTTTTCTGTAAGTTAACCTGTAATTTCTGTTTTTGGTTTTGGATATAAATATCAAGTTCCTTTTGAGGAAATTCGCTATTTGAAAGTACATCTTTTACAATCGGTAAAACAGATGCTAAGTGTTTGTTCAGTGTGTAAAGCGTTACAGTCGATTGATCCTGACCATATTCTGTTTGAAAGAATGCGCCATAAAAATCGATTTGTTCGGCAATTTCTTTTGAAGAAAGTTCAGCAGTTCCGTTATTAAGCATTGCGCTAACAGCTATTGCTTGCAACGGTTTGTCGGGGTTCCAGTTTACATTTTCGAAAATAAATTCGATGCGTACCAAATCCTGCTCACCAGAATAAATGGTAAAAACAGGAACTCCATTATCTAAAGTGCTTTTTTCTGGTTGAATAAAATTTATGATGGAAACCTGTTTAAAATCAGGTGCGAGCGTACGATTAAGCATTTTCTTCAGTTAAGTAATACAAAGTTGATGATGAATTTTTATCAAAAGTTTCAGATGATATTCTTTTTATATCTTCTGCTTCAACTTCTAAATATTTAGCAGCCTCCTGGTTTAAAATATCTGCATTGCCAAGCAGTTCGTAATAAGCAAGATTCATTGCTTTATCTAATAAACTCATTTCAGAAAACACCAAAACGGATTCTACCTTATTTTTTACCTTGGTTAGTTCGTTTGCGCCAACCAGTTCCGATTTAATTTTCTCCAGCTCTTCCCAAATTGCAGCTTCAGCTTTCTCAATAGAAACACCTTCTACTAATTTACCTTCAACTATAAACAATCCTGGATCTAAACTGCTAGATATATAAGCATTAATATCGCTAAAAAGCTGTTGTTCCTTTAACAAACTATTATGCAGACGAGATGATTTTCCGCCAGAAAGGATATCAGAAAGTAAATCAAAAGCGTAATAATCATTGCTTAATCGGCCAGGCATTTTAAAAGCAACATAAATAGCATTTAACGGTACATTAGCTTTAACAGTTTCAGTTCTTGCTTCATTTTGCTTATCCTCCTGAGGTAAATTTCTCTCATATTTATCTCCTGATGGAATTGGTTCAAACCATTTTTCGGCAAGTTTTTTTACATCTTCTGTTTTCACATTACCACCAACTACTAAAATTGCGTTCTGTGGATTGTAATGTTTGTTAAAAAATGCTTTTACATCGGCCATTTTAGCATCTTCAATGTGCGAAAGCTCTTTTCCGATTGTTGCCCAGCGATAAGCGTGTTTTTTATAAGCCAGAGGACGTAATTTTAACCAAACATCGCCATAAGGCTGATTTAAATAACGTTGTTTAAACTCCTCCGAAACAACATTAATTTGAGTTTCAAGGCTTTTTTCTGAAAAAGCAAGACTTAACATTCGATCGCTTTCTAACCAAAATGCAGTTTCTATATTTTCTGCAGGCAAAGTGATGTAATAGTTAGTAATATCGTTACTGGTAAAGGCATTATTTTCTCCTCCAACACGTTGTAAAGGCTCATCGTAATTCGGTATATTAACTGAGCCACCAAACATTAAATGTTCAAATAAATGCGCAAAACCTGTTTGTTCTGGGTTCTCATCACGAGCACCCACATCATATAAAATATTTAAAACTGCCATTGGAGTTGTAGCATCTTCATGTACCAAAACTTTTAAACCATTGCTCAGTGTAAAGCGTTTAAAATCTACCATATAATTTTTTAGAACCGTAAAGATATTATTTTGGTTGGTTTGTTTTTTAGTTGGTTTGTTTTTTAGTTGTAAAGTCATCGAAAACATGTAACAAACCGACACCTAAAAATCTATATTTGACATCCAAAAAACCAAACAACGAACAAACCAACAAACCATTTCTTATCTTTGTGCTATGGATACAGCCGATTTACTACAACGGGCATTACATTTTGATTTTCTAAGCCTTGAAGAAGGTGTACATTTATATCACCATGCGGATACAGCATCTTTAATGTTTGTAGCCAACGAACTTCGTAAAATTCAGGTTCCGAGTGGTAAAGTTACCTGGCAAATTGATCGGAATGTTAACACCACAAATGTTTGTATTGCGAACTGTAAATTCTGTAATTTCTTCCGTAGACCAGGCCATGATGAAAGTTATATAACTGATATTGAAACTTATAAAGTTAAAATTGAAGAAACCTTTCGTTTGGGCGGCGACCAGCTGTTATTACAAGGTGGTCATCATCCTGATTTGGGCTTAAGTTTTTATGCTGATTTATTTAAAACATTAAAGGAATTATATCCTGATTTAAAACTTCATGCATTAGGTCCGCCAGAAATTGCACACGTTGCAAAAATCGAAGGAATTAGCCATACCGAAGTTTTAAAAACTTTAAAAGAGGCTGGAATGGATTCTTTACCTGGTGCTGGTGCAGAAATATTAAACGACCGTGTTCGTCGCCTAATTTCAAAAGGTAAATGTGGCGGACAAGAATGGCTTGATGTAATGAGAGCTTGCCACCAATTGGATATTACAACTTCTGCAACGATGATGTTCGGGCATGTGGAAACAATAGAAGAACGTTTTGAGCATTTGGTTTGGATTAGACAGGTACAAAGTGAAAAGCCTGCCGATGCAAATGGTTTCTTGGCCTTTATTCCTTGGCCTTTTCAGGATGACGGTACTTTACTTAAACGTTTACGTGGCATTAGCAACAATGTAACTGCTGATGAATATATCCGCATGATTGCTTTGAGTAGAATTATGTTGCCAAACATTAAAAACATTCAGGCAAGCTGGTTAACGGTTGGTAAAGCAACTGCCCAACTTTGTTTACATGCTGGCGCAAACGACTTTGGTTCGATTATGATCGAAGAGAATGTAGTTTCTGCTGCTGGTGCGCCACACCGTTTTACGGCAAATGGCATTCAGCAATCGATTAAAGCCGCAGGTTTTGAGCCACAACTTCGTGGGCAAAAATATAACTACCGCGATTTACCAGAACACTTGGAAGAACAGGTAATCACTTACTAATCATATTAATTGATTAAAACATTTAGCTTTCGCTCCTAGCGAAAGCTTTTTTTTGCAATTTCCCCAAATGCAGAAAATTAATCCTCAAATTATTTTGCAATCAAAGTAATTGTGTAGTAATGCCATACTTTATTTTCGGCATGAAGTTTCGCTGCATAAAGTATATTTACAGATATGGCGAAAAAATACATCTACTGGGTTTTATTTCTTCTATTAGCTATGACGACAATCGTAGCCTATTCATTTCATATTGGATATGTAATTCCTCAAAAAGATAAACATGCAGACTGGCCGGAATATCCAAATCATTCAAATAGAAACTTGGTTATTATTGAGGATAAAAAAGAAATCATAAACTTCACCACCATTCCGAAAAGTGATTTACTGTTGATTTACTACAAGAATCCTGATTCTACAAATAACACTTACGGCGTAATGAGTAGAAATGGTAAGCTAATTATTGATCTTGGCTATTATACAACGGTTTACATTGATGAAATCCACAACCGTTTAATTGCACAAAGTTTTGGCAGCAATGATTCGTCTAAATTTACAGTTTATGATGCCAGAACATTTAAACCTCTTACAGCTCATTACAAGAATGTAAAAATAGAGCAAAGTTTTGATGCTTATTTAAAGACAGAGCGTGGCATTGAAAAAGTTGATAGCGATGGTTACAAGCAAACCGTAATTACATTAAAATCTGGAGAAACCGAGGCCCTTTTTAAAGAAAAGTATATTAAAAAGCACGCAAATCTGGCTTCTTTATTAAAGGGGTTGAAAGAGCTTTACCCTTTTGATGATGATCAGCAAGATGGCTACAGAAATGCAGGTTACGTAAAAATAGATCAAAACGGAGTAATTTATAAATGTGACTATTTCGATAAGGAAAAAGAAAGTATAGAAATATTATGCAAAAACTTTTTCGATGATGTTTTTAGGGATGAAAAAAGTAAGCCAAGTTTAGCCAATCATATCTCGACTCCCGATAGTAGCATTGTCGTGGCCAATAATTTTGATTCTGGTTTTGGGCTCTATAATCGGGGAACGGCTGGAAGTGGTGGTGGCAGTGGTCCGCTATGGGATCCAAAGTTTGAGCAGATTTACCTCGATTACTACCAACTAAGATTGCATAACTTAACTACATTTTTTAAACAAAATGGAAGAAAAAGTAATGTAGCCGTATACGGCATCGAACTAAACGAACCTAAAAGTGATAACGATACCTTAGTTTTCTTAACGGAAAGCCATCTTTATTATTTGTATCGAATTCAAAAAGGAAATTAACAAAATATTAATGCTCGCCTTGCAACCTAATATATTTTCATTTGCCTTGCCAATTAAACCTGATTGAAATGAAAATCCTTTTTGCTGTATTCTGAGCGCAGCGAAGGACAGCCAAAAAGATTGTAATGCAAAAGCAGGACTAACATTGATTGAAAAACAGAACCCTGATTTTCCAATTCAAAAATCAAAGGAAGCCTCATCTTAAAATCATCCCATCCTAAAAAATCCAATTCAAAAATAAAGGAAACCTGATCTTAAAATCATTCAATCCTAAAAAATCCTGGTCAAAAATAAAGGGAAACAGAACCCAGTTCTGCCTCCCTACCTTAAACTAAACATTACCTAAAAATAATGTTAATCCTTTACTAGATTATAATTTAAAACCTGTTCTTAAGAATAAGTTTGCAATAGTTACTACGCTCGCAGTATCTAATGGCTCATCGAAACATTCTACAGCAGCTGCTTTAGTAACCCCTGTGTTACCGTTAATACCTGTAATGGTAACGCCAGCCTGTACATCTAAGTTTTCACCTGCATAAACTGCATCAACTTGTGGCACACCTGTATCGTTTGAAATACCACCTGCACCAAGACTAACCCATGGTTTAATTGAAGCACCATTTGCAGCCAACATTTGACGGATGTGTGAAGCATGACGAGCTTCTACCGAGTGAATTTGTAAAGCTGTAGTTAATACGGCATTACCCTTTAAAACAGTCGCTTGTCCTTTGTAAGCTCTTACGCCTGTATCTTCAAAACCTAATGCAACTTTTAAGAAAGTTAAATAGTTCGAATAAACATCACCGAAAGTTCCACCTGCAGTAAAATCTGTCATTGCATAAGTAATCTCCGATCTTGCAGAAGTACCTAAAGCACCTTTTAACAAGTTAACGTGTGCCAATTCGTGATCGCGAATGGTAGTAATTGCTGCTAATGGCGCACCTGTTGGAATGGTCAAGGTTGGTGCAGCTACTAATGCATGGTTATAATAATGGTATTCTAAATATTCTAACGATAAGGCAAAGTTTAATGTTGCAACTACGGCTGTTGGCAATGTTTGACCATAAGCTTTGTTAAACATAGAACCTAATGCTAATGGAGCTGCAGCTAAAGCGATTTTTTTACCCATTGAGTAAAAATCTTTCATAGCTGATCTTCTCGGACTTAATCTTTCATAGATTTCGCCATCAACTTTTTCAATTTCTTCTAATATATTTACGATATTCATGATTTCAGGAGATTAAGATTAAAGATTAATTACGTTAATTTTTGTTTTGATGTATTTACCTGCAATAGCCAAAACTTTATCTGGTGTTAATGCACCATCTAAACCATTCGCATTACTTGCACCTAAAGCAGTTAAGCTATTTAAATCAGCAAACGAGCCATTAGAAATAATATCTCTGATATATGCTGCGTGACGAGCCTCTACAGAAACAATTTTACCTGCTAAAACTAAATAAGCATCAGTTTTAATACGAACACCAGCACCGTTATAAGCAGCAACACCTAAATCTTCGAAAGCCATTGCAGCGCCTAAAACACTAGTTGCACTTGTAAAATCGATTGAAGAAAAATCTACCTCTAAACTTCCAATTGCTGCAGTACTTAAAGCGTTTTTGAAAAACTCTCTGTGTGCAACCTCATGAAACTGAATATCTTGAAAATAAGCTTTTTGAGCTGTTGTAAATGCTGCTGGCGGAGCCGCTGCAACTTTTACATAAAATGCTGCTTCTAATTGTTCTAAAGCGTAAGCGTAATTTAATACTCCAAAATCGTCTTTAAAATCTAAAGTAGCTCCTGCGTTCATATCAGGATAACCACGATCTTTTTTACAACCAGCCGCAACTAATGCCATACCCGCTGCGCTTACACCAGCATACTGTAGAAAAGACCTGCGGCCTAAACTACCATTGAATAAACTTTCTTCCTGAAGTTCATCTTTGATTTTTAGTTCATTGTTTTTCATATTTTCTTTACGTTTAAGTTTTTTTTACTGGGTTTTGCTGATATATACGTGACAATTCTCTGCTCGGTTTTTTGGTTTTTGATTTTTTTTTACAACCTGTTTTTAATACATTCACAAACCTATTGCTATGACTATACTAAAAGCTATTATTGTTGATGATGAGGAGTTTGCCCGATCATCTCTTTTTTTTCTACTACAGCAAAACTGTCCGGAAGTAGAAATCACAGGGATTGCCCGCTCTGTGGCCGAGGCAAAGGATATTTTGGCCAACCACCCCATCAATTTAATCTTCCTTGATATTGCCATGCCTGGTGGAAATGGTTTCGAGTTGATTGCCGATGCGCAACAACACAATGCAGCCGTTATTTTTACAACAGCTTACGATCAGTATGCATTAAAAGCAATAAAGGCAAATGCTTTAGATTATCTTTTAAAACCAATAGATATTGATGAATTGAAAATTGCCGTTAATAAGGTTTTAGAATATACCCGGCTACATCAAACACTTGATAAAACAGATGAGCGCATTACAAATCTTGCTTCAAGCTTAGGAAATCGATCGGAAATAAGAAAGCTAACCTTGCCTTACGGCCAAGGATTTAAAATGATTGATGTTGATGATATAATTTACATTGAGGCCGATAGCAATTATTCTGTTTTTCATTTAAGTAATCACGATAAAATAACCGTTTCGAAGGTGTTAAGAGAATTCGAAGAGCTTTTACCTTCCGATCAGTTTGTTAGAATACACAAATCAAGTATCATTAATCTAAATCATTTAAAAGAATATAACTCTAAAAATGGTTTACAAGCTTTGCTTAAAAATGGCGATAACATTAATGTATCGAGAAGAAGGGCCAGCGATTTTTATGAAAAAATAAAACTTTTTACAAAATCTAAAAGTGAGCATTAGCAAAATCATAAAGCTTATTTTTTCGGTTTTAAACCGACTTATTTATGCAAAAAAATCATTTGCATGTTCACTGCTTTTGCTTTTTATATTTGCTTTTCTAAGCCTAAAATCATTCTCTCAAACCACTTACCTTCCACATTATACTTCTAAAAATGGCTTGGCAAGTAATAATTGTTACTACATTCTTCAAGATAGAAAGGGTTTTATTTGGATTGCAACGGATGCTGGATTAAGTCGTTTCGACGGAACTAACTTCCAAAATTTCACAATCGAGGATGGTTTACCCGACACGCAAATTCTTCATATGCGGGAAGACAAGGAAGGCAAGCTTTGGTTTTTAGCACTTAATGGTCAACTCAGTTATTTAAAAGATGGTAAGTTTTACAATCAGGATAATAATAAGCTACTCAAACAACTTAATTCCAACACCGTTATTGTATCCTTTTTAGAGGATAAGAAAGGAAGAATATGGTTAGGTACAAACTCTAATTTAATTGTGCTTTGGGATGGGAAATCAGTTAAAAGATTTGTTTCCCCACATGTAAACGAGCAATTTACAAATGCATTTCTTCATGAAGACGAAAAGGGAAACATTTACGCCTACAGCGATTTAAGCACACAAAAATTTGATGGTAATCGTTTTGAATTAACAGATAATAAAGTTAGTCCAATTTCATACATGACTGCTTTTAATGCGCCAAATCGCTCCTTATATTATTTAGATGAGGCAGGCTTAAAGCAATTTCAAAACGGGGTGGTTAAACCGCTCTTCCCTATTCCTGATAATTTGCTAAACAATATGGCAGGTTATTTTTATTACGATGATAAAGATCAGGAAGTATGGCTTGCAAGCAACAATGGTGCTTTAGTGATGAACAAAAGTGGCAAAACCGTGATGTATCTGCAAGGCGTTTCGGTTAATCAATCGATAAAAGATAACAGCAACAATATGTGGTTTGCTACAAATCAGGGTATTTACATGCTTCCAAATATAAATTCCCGTTTATCAATTATCGATGCAGAATCGGGTTTAAGCAGCAATGTAATTAAAAGCATTACTAAGGATAACAAAAACAGACTTTGGTTGGGTACAGACGATGCCGTAATAGACATCCTAAACATTAAAAATTTCCAGATTGATGAAGTTGGGTTGGATGATTACAAAAAATACAAAACCATTAAGCAAATCACGTACGATCATAAAAACCAATCTATTTACTTTGCTTCAGATTATGGTTTAGGAGTTTTTAAAAATATTTATCAAACTAAAGATGATGTTAAATACTTAAAAGAAACGAATAACTCGATGTTTGTAATCAAACATTTTAGCTTAAGCGAGTATAATAATCGCCTGGCTTTGGCACTTTCATCGGGCGTGGTTTTTCTTTCAGATCGGTTTAACCGACTAGAATTTAACTCATTGAAATATAAGGAGAAAGAAGACTTTTTCAAAGACCGCTCCTATCATGTTTTTTATGATAAAGATGGAGATTTATGGTTTTCTAATATCGATGGCCTTTCCGAATTTACTAATGGCAAACTTATTCAGCACTTTAGAAACAATATTTTATTAACCAAAAGGATAAACGACATTCAACAATTGCCAGATGGAACCTTAATACTGGCAACCGATGGTTACGGTTTATTATTTTATCGGGATAACAAAATCATTAAGCAAGTAACACAAAAAAATGGTTTAACAAATGATATCTGTACTCGATTATTTATTAAGAACAATGAAATCTGGGTGTTAACCAATAAAGGGGTAAACAAAGTTTCGGATTATGCAGGCAAAGCTGAAGTCATCAATTTCGATTACGGTAAAGATTTACTTACCGAAGATGTAAACAACCTTTATATTGATGATAGTACTGCTTATTTCGCCACAAATAAAGGCCTAATTCTTTTTAAATACAATAACAAAAACACGGTTAAAACTTTACCTAAAGTCTACATCACATCTATAATAAAAGATAAAGAACGGTTACCCATAAATAAAAACAATTTTATTTTCGAAAGCGGTAGCAACACCATCGTTTTTACTTTTGGAGCGGTAGATTTTACAACCAGCGACATTACTTTCCGCTATAGGTTAAGTGAAAATGCCAACTGGGTAGAAACGCGAACAAGGCGACTTGATTTTTCTGCGCTTCAACCTGGCGATTATATTTTCGAAGTTAGCGCAAAAAGCCAGAATAACGAATGGGGTCCATCAGCAAAAATATCTTTTTCCATTAAAAAACAATTTTGGCAAAGCTTATGGTTCCTTACCATTTTAATTTTACTGGTTGGGTATGTATTTTACAAGTTAGCGGTTTATATTACACGCAGACAAAAAGATAAAGAACAGGAACAGCTTCTACTCAAAAATAAAATCTTAATGCTCGAACAACAAGCTTTACAAGCAATGATGAACCCTCACTTTGTTTTTAATGTTATGAATTCGATTCAGCATTACATCAATACACAAAATACGGCCTCGGCTAATAAGGTTTTAACTGGTTTTGCAAGGCTGATTAGAAAGAATTTAGAAATCTGTACAAAAAGTTACATTTCTATTGAAGAAGAATTAGAATACTTAAACCTTTATCTTAAGCTCGAAAAAAATCGTTTCGGCGATAAATTACAATATGTTATTCACGTAGATGAAGATATTGATAAAGACGATACTCTAATTCCTTCGATGCTTTTACAGCCTTATGTAGAAAATGCAATATGGCACGGCATAATGCCCAAAGAAACTGGTGGCGAAATTCAAATTAATATCAAGCTGAAAAATGATGATTACCTAAACATCGAAATTATAGATGATGGTGTAGGCATTGAGAACTCTTTAAAGGCTAAAAAAGATGCACATATTAGTAAAGGCATGCAGTTAACCCGCGAACGTTTAAATCTTTTAGGTCAGATTGAAGCAAAACCTATACACTTAGATGTACACCAAAATGCCGAAAATGGTACAACCGTATTCATTTCTATACCACTTAAATAGAAATATTACCGTTTACTCAATTATTAATACCACTCACTAAATAGAAATAACGTTGCATTAAGTTTAGCCTTAAACTTGTGTTAGAAATAAACGATAGTGTTTATCAAAACGTTCTTATAGAATTGATATAGATATTTAATAACCTAACCTAAAACTATATCTTAATTCAGGTTTCATTTGTGTGTTAAAAGCGGTCTTGTTTTTTAAAAAGCGAGACCGCTTTTTTTTGCCCAAAAATTTTATTTTTGTATATGCCTCAAAACAAAATCACCAGCCACATTGAAGCCCTCATTTTTTCTTCTGTTCAAAGTATTAGTGTGCAGGAAATTATCTTGGCATTAAATGCTGTTTTTGGAGAAGAACACATCGAAAGCCAAATTTTCGAGAGTTTAGATTTGATAAAGGAAAAATATAATCATGATGATTTTGCTGTAGAATTGGTACACTTAAACAATGGTTATCAGTTTTTAACTAAAAAAATCTACCACGAAACAGTTAACCAGCTGCAACTACATCGCTCTAAAAAGAAATTAAGTCAGGCGGCAATGGAAACATTAGCTATAATTGCTTACCGCCAACCCATAACAAAATTAGAAATAGAGCAAATAAGAGGTGTAAATTCTGATTACTCGGTGCAGCGCCTTTTAGAAAAAGAATTAATAAGTATCGAGGGTAAAGCTGAAACTCCAGGAAGGCCTATTTTATATACTACGAGTAGCTTATTTATGGATTATTTTGCATTGAATAACCTTTCACAATTACCACAATTAAAAGATATTTCCAGAGCGGAAAATACAATCGGAGAAACTGCAGAATAAATTAATTTTAATTTGTTTACAACCAGCTTGTTATTAAAAAAAGTTTTTTCGTATTTTTAAACTATAAAAGCAATTTTTATTTTTGTTGTATGAAAACTCCAAAGAAATCCCCGACAAAACCAACTACAAAGAAAGAGGTAGAAGATAATGACGATTTTGAAGATGATGCAGATATTACGCCTGCGAAAAAATCAAAAGATGAAGATGAAGACGACTTTGATATGCCGTTAGATGACCTGGATAACTTCGACAATTTTGATGACGACGATGACGATTATTAATTTTTAAAAAACTATATATTTGAAAAAGCATCCGCCCGCTTGGTAGGATGCTTTTTAATTTTAAAACTACCCATGCAAGTTATACAAGTAAGCAATAATTCTCTAAAAAACGATTTTCTCAAAACACCAAAAATCCTTTATAAGGAAGATAAAAACTGGATTTGCCCTTTAGATTCAGAAATCGAAAATGTTTTTGATCCTAAAAAAAATAACTTCTTTAACCATGGAAAATGTACTCGCTGGGTTTTAAAAGACGATTCTGGTAAATTAATTGGTCGGGTAGCTGCTTTTATAAATGAAAAAAAGGCATTTAATTACGAGCAACCTACTGGCGGAATGGGTTTTTTTGAATGTATTGATGATGAGAAGGCCGCCTTTCTTTTATTTGATACTGCTAAAGCCTGGTTAATCGAAAATGGCATGAAAGCTATGGATGGGCCGATCAACTTTGGCGAGAACGACTCTTTTTGGGGATTATTAGTTGAAGGTTTTACGCCTCCATCATTCGGTATGAATTATAATTTTCCTTACTACGAGAAATTTTTCGATGCTTATGGTTTTACAAAAGAATACGAACAATTAACCAACCATATTAATTTAACAATTCCATTTCCAGAGCGCTTTACAAAAATTGCTAATTGGGTTAGAAACAAACCTGGATATACTTTCGAATACTTCACTAAAAGTAATTCTGAAAAGTACATTGCAGATTTAATGGAAATCTACAATGATGGCTGGCAGGATTTCGAAAACTTTGTTCCCATTAAAAAAGAAACTTTAGAAGAAAGTTTTAAAAGCATGGAGCCTATAATGGATGAACATTTAATTCAGTTTGCTTACTTTAACGGCGAACCAGCATCATTTGTGGTACTTATTCCTGACGCCAACCAAATGATTAAAGGTTTTGATGGAAAGCTAGGATTGATCGAAAAACTGAAATTTGCCTACCGTCGCTGGGTTGGTGTTACCCGTATGCGTGCCATTGTAATGGGTACTAAACCCAAGTTTCAAAAACACGGCTTAGAATCTGTTCTATTTATCAGGTTGGGTGAATATGTGTTACCTAAAAATCAATATAAAGAGTTAGAATTAAGCTGGGTTGGCGATTTTAATGAGCAAATGATTTCTATCCATAAAGCAACTGGTGCAACATTTGGTAAAAAGCATTTAACCATGCGTAAGGTTTTTTAAGTATATAAAAGCGTATAAATTCTGGGTCTATACGCTTTTATATTTTGGAAGATTTATAAGCAGTACACTTCCCAAAATAATAGCTAAGCCAATAATCTGCGTAACCCCGATAACTTCGTTGGTAAAGCTTAAACTAAGTAAAACAGCTACTACAGGATTTACATAAGCGTAAGTACTAACTTGTGTTGCAGGCCGCATTTTTAACAACCATACATAAGCGCTAAACGCAGCTATGGAACCAAAAACAATCAAATAGGTTATCGATAACCAGGCATACAAAGAAATACTGCTCCAATCTAAAAATTTAAATTCTGATTTTATAAAAGTTCCTGGTAAAAAAGCCAGGCTTGCCATAAGCATTTGCCAGCCTGTATTTACAGAAACCGAACTTTCTCTTGTTGGATTATACTTCGAATAAAGAGAACCTCCAGCCCACGCGATTGGCCCTACAACCAGTAAAACCATTCCAATAATCTGTAAGCTACTTTGCGGCTTATCTAACGCCTGTAAAAGCTGATCGCCAAACAAAACAATAACGCCAAAAAAACCGATTAAAATACCAGAAACAATATATTTATTACTAAGGTTTTCTTTCCACTTCGGTTTATCTAAAATTATAAACCATATAGCGGCAGAAGCAACCATTATGGCTACCAAGCCACTTGGAATAAACTGTTCTACCCAGATAACTATGCCATTTCCAATGCCCAACATTAAAATACCACTAACCGCAGCAATTTTTATCGTTTTGCGATTAAATATTTGCTCTCCTTTCAACTTACACCATACCAGCATCAAAATACCTGCCACTGAAAAGCGAAAGACACCAAGAATAAAGGGCGGAAAGCCCGCAAGTGCCTTTTGTATAAAGAAGTATGTTGAACCCCAAACCAGATAAACTATGGCAAAAGCTAAATACACCAGAACTGGTGAAGATGATTTATTTAAATTAGTCATGATTTATTTTTCAGGAATTATCAATTGTTGCTGTTCCTTAACGGTTTCCAGTACTATAGTAGTTTTAACAGATAAGATATTTGGAACTTTGCTAAAAGAATCGCGTAGCAAAGCCATCAGTGAAGCCGAATCTGCCGTTCTTACTTTCACTAAAAAGCAATCATCACCCGCTATAACATGCACTTCCTGTACATCAGGGATTTTAGCCAGTTCTCTCGCTGTATCATTACAACTGAAACTTTGAGATGATTTCATCGAGATAAAGGCCAATAATTTCAAATCGACTGCAACAGGATTTACCTTGGCATAATAACCCGTAATTACATTTTTCTTTTCCAGTTTCTTCACCCGTTCCAAAACAGCCGAGGGAACAAGCTCTAAGGACTTGGCCAAATCAACGTTTGAAATTCGGGCATTGGCTTGCATTCGCCTAAGAATTGCCAAATCAATATGATCTAAAGTAAAGCTCTCATCATTTATCATTCTGTAAATCTATAAATATTTCGAATAAAATTCAAAATAAACATATAAAACAGAATTATATTCAGTAAAAACTCTAGTTAAAAGATAAACAGAAAATATTATATCCCTAATTTATCATAGAGATCAATAACCTTTTTACGTAGTTTATTGATCTCTTCTTCTTTTTCAGATAATGATTGTTTTAGAGCGGTTAGCTCTTCGGAAGAAATTGACGCTTCGAAACTTTCTCCTAATAATTGTGCAGCAGAAACTTTAAATGCCTTGGCAATTTGCAGCAATCGGGAAATATTTAAATCGGTTTGGTTCGTTTCTATTTTACAAAAGGCTGGAGTTGAAATATTAAGTTTCTTCGCGGCTTCTGCCTGACTCAGGCCAAGGGCAACCCTACTCTGTTTAATATGCTCTCCAACACTTTTCATTCAATATTAGCGAGTTAATGAATTAGCCAGCTCAGGTAAATCGAAACCAGCATAATTACCCGAACTCATCATTAAAAGATTGGTATCCTTGTAATTTTGGCTTAATAAATATGCTTTCAATTTCGCTGCATCATTAAAAAATTTCAAATGTGGATTCGAAAAAGCTTCCTGAACATCACCTTCACTAAAAGGTTCCATTCTTTTCTGTTCAAAAGATTTCAGGTCGATAAAAACTATTGCGTCGTCCGCTTTATCCATCGAATCTGCATATTCTTTTAAGAAATCTTTGTTTAGACTACTGAATGTGTGCAACTCGATGCAGGCTATCAATTTTCGGTCGGTAAACTGACTTTTTACAGCTTCAATAGTTGCCTTTAATTTTGATGGTGAATGGGCAAAGTCTTTGTAAACATTTGTCGATTCATCAGAAGAAATAACTTCAAGACGTTTTGCTGCTCCAGTAAAAGAAGAAATTGCTTCGTTAAATTCAGCTTCACTAATATTCAACTGCGCACAAACCAACTTGGCTGCGTTCATATTCATTAAATTATGATCGCCAAATACTTTTAGTGCTGTTTTTTCTGGTAGCAAAAAGGTAATACCATTTACAATTTCATGTTCTGGAATAGCATAACCAATTTTCTGAACCTTCGCATTAGAATGCGTTACAATTTCATTTAAATCAGCATCCGCTTTACAATAAATTAAAGTACCGTTTTCTTCGATGGTATCGATAAACTTATCAAATTGTAGAGTATAATCTGCATAAGTTGGAAAAACATTAATGTGATCCCATGCGATACCGCTAATTACGGCGACATTGGCTTTATAAAGATGAAATTTTGGCCTTCTATCAATTGGCGATGATAAATACTCATCACCTTCAATAATCATAACTGGCGCTTCTTTAGTTACTTTAACCATAGTTTCGAAGCCAGCTAATTGTGCACCAACCAAATAATCAAAATCACGATTATAATGGTTCAAAACATGTAAAATCATGCTGGTAATCGTTGTTTTACCATGGCTACCACCAATTACTACACGCAGTTTATCTTTACTTTGTTCGTAAATATATTCGGGGTATGAGTAGATTTTAACGCCTATTTCCTGAGCTTTTAATAATTCAGGGTTATCAATTCTGGCGTGCATGCCTAAAATTACTGCATCTAAATCGGTAGAAATTCTATTTTCATCCCAACCCATTTCAGCTGGCAACAAACCATACTTATCTAGCCTCGATTTTGCGGGTTCGAAAATCACATCATCTGAACCTGAAATTTGATAACCTTTTTTATGAAGCGCAATGGCAAGGTTGTGCATGGCACTTCCGCCGATTGCAATAAAATGTATACGCATATCTATTTTTCGATAAAAGAATAATGAGCAGATTTTTCTCTTGCGTCATTATCTTTGTTCTTTACTCTTCTATTTCTTCTCGAACTGAGCAGCAACCCAATCGCCATTTTGTTTGTGATCAACGTATTTTATGCCATACTTAGCACACTCAGCCGTAATCATGCTTAAATCTGGATCCAAATAAAAGCCACTAAAGAAAATTTTTCCTTCTGCTTTCAAAACCTCTGCGTATCTACCGATCTGATCTAAAAGAATGTTTCTATTAATATTTGCTAAAATAATATCGTATTCCTCATTTGGGATCACTTCTTTACTACCACAAAGTGCTTCCAGGTTTTCAACATTGTTTAACGCAGCATTTTCTAGCGTACTTTCATAACAAATATCATCATAATCGATTGCCATTAAAGTTTTAGCGCCTAATTTAGCCGCTAAAATTGCTAAAATTCCTGTGCCACAACCCATATCAAGAATATCTTTATCCTTTACATCGGCAGCAAGAATATACTGCATCACCATGGTTGTAGTTTGATGATGACCAGTACCAAAAGCCATTTTCGGGTCTATAACAATCTCGTAAGGATAAGATGGTTGCGGTTCATGGAAGGTTGCCCTTACATAACAAACATCATCAATAATTAACGGATTGAAATTTTTCTCCCATTCAGCATTCCAGTTTTCGTCGGCAACATCCTCTAAAATATATTCTGCCGTGAAATCTTCTGCATAATTAGCGAGCAGGCCTATCAGGTCCTGCTCGTTAAAATTTTCTTTTATTACGAAAGCGGTAAACCCATTTTCGCTGTCTTCAAATGTATCAAAACCAGTATCAGCTAAATCACTGATCAGCAAATCTTGTTGGTATTCTTCAATACTTTTGAATTTAAAAATTGCTTTTATGTATTGCATTTAGCTATTTAATGCTTTAATAATATCTGTAAAATCACGTGATTTTAATGATGCACCACCGATTAAGCCGCCATCAATATCTTTTTGAGCGAATAAACTTGCAGCGTTGCCTGGGTTACAGCTACCACCATATAAAATTGTAGTATCATCCGCTATATTGAAACCATAATTTGCTTCAATTTCAGAACGAATAAATGCATGAATATCTTGTGCCTGCTCCGGCGATGCAGTTAAGCCTGTTCCGATTGCCCAAACTGGCTCGTAAGCAATAACTACTTTTTTGAAATCCGCTTCAGTTAAGCTAAAAAGACCTTCTACTAATTGTTTCTTTAAAACTTCATAATAACTTCCATTATTACGCTCATCTAAAGTTTCACCAATACAAAAAATTGGTTTTAAATCGTGTGCTAAAGCTGTTTTGGTTTTTGAAGCCAATAATTCATCGCTTTCTGCCTGGTATTGCCTGCGTTCTGAGTGACCTAAAATTACATATTCTACTCCAACAGATTTAACCATTTTCGCAGAAACCTCACCTGTATAAGCACCGTTTTCTTTATCGTGAATGTTTTGAGCACCGATAGCAACATCAGAACCACCAAGTTTAGCCAAACTATTTAAATGAATAAATGGAGCACAAATTATAGCCAGTTGATCACCTTTGCGTTCATCCTTAACCATATTTACAATTTCACTGAATAACGAAACACCTTCGTTATAATCCAAATTCATTTTCCAGTTACCTGCTACTATTTGTTTTCTCATTATATTTTAGTTTTGATTTTTTAAAGATCACATTTATATTAAAAATTTCTATGAGCTGCTGTCAACTCATAAACCTTAGTTAAAATTTCCTTTTCCGTATCGTTAAAGATTACGTTTTTCCGTCCAAAAACTTTTTCTGTAGTTTCGAACATCTTATCCAGTTTATAGTTTTCGAAACCATCGGCACCGCCCCAACTGAAATCAGCAATGTGATTTGGGGGTAAACCTCCTCCAAAAATATTTGCGCTAACGCCAACAATTGTACCTGTATTAAACATGGTATTTATGCCAGATTTAGCATGATCAGCCATAATTAAACCACAAAACTGTAAATTGGTGTTGCGCATTTTTTTATTTTCATAATCATAAAGTTTCACTTCAGCATAATTGTTTTTTAAGTTCGAATTATTGGTATCTGCACCAATATTACACCATTCACCTAATACAGAATTACCTAAGTATCCATCGTGCCCTTTAGCCGAGTTACCCCAAATTACTGAATTATTAATTTCGCCACCCGCACGGCTATTTGGCCCTATAGTAGTACCTGAATATATTTTTGCACCCATTTTAATAGATGAGTTTTCGCAAAGCGCAAAAGATCCTCTAATCAAACTTCCTTCCCAAATCTCGGCATTTTTACCTACATAAATAGGTCCATAACCACTATTTAAAACACTACACTCTGCTTTTGCACCTTCTTCAAAAAAGATATCATCGCCCAATAATTGATTGGTACTACTTATTTTAGCAGAAGTACGCCCTCTAGTTAAAAGCTCAAAGTCCTTTCTAATTTCTGCAGGATTATTTGTGAAAATATTTTCAGGATATGTAATCCTTACAAAATCTCTGGTGTATTGAATCTCTTTATTAAACGTCACCGCTTTAAAATCAGCAGGATCATTATGATGTGCAATAAGAATATCGCCCTTAATCAGTACTTCACCATCTTTCAATTGGCTTATCGCATCAACTAAAGCCTGATCAGGACAAATTGAGCCGTTAATAAAAAGACTAGGGTTTTTCTTGGCTGGGTACTTTACCGAAAGATAGTCTTGAGTTTGGAAACCAAAATCGGCATTTAGATGTTTTGCCCACTTTTCAGCTATTGTTAAAATACCTATGCGTAAATCGGCTACAGGCCTGGTAAAAGTAAGCGGACGTAATGTTTCCCAACTGGAATCATCAAAAAGATTGATTGTCATAAGCAGCAAAAATAAAAAAAGTCCCGATGCTTTTGGCAAAGGGACTTCAAAAAATGCTTTTTGTTGCTAAAATTATTTCTTAGCGTAACGGTTTTTGAATTTATCGATACGTCCTGCAGTATCAACCAATTTCATTTTACCTGTATAAAAAGGGTGAGACATGTGAGAAATCTCTAATTTGTATAGAGGATACTCGTTACCATCTTCCCATTTAATTGTTTCTTTAGTATCTACGCAAGATTTTGTTAAGAAAGCATATTCGTTAGACATATCTTTGAAAACAACTGGTCTGTAGCTTGATGGGTGCAAATCTTTTTTCATTTGAATATTATTTTAAGTTATCTATGTGAAAGCATCAAGAACATTTAGTTGCAATTTGCTGGCAACAACGCTTATGACATTTTCTATTTGTCTTTTCTACCTCTATTTTAGAGGATGCAAATATCCTAATTTTATTTTTGATTTACAATAGCAAAACCAAAATTTAAATAACAAGTTTTTATCAAATCTATTTAGGTACAAATATTTAAAATCTATATTTATAATTTAAAGCATTGATAACTATCCCAAATGAACAGAAGAAATTTCATAAAAAGCGGTTCTGCCGCAGGTTTAATTACAACAATCGGCTTACCTGCATCAGCCGCGATAGTTACAAACAATGATATTACAACAGCATTTAAAGACGATTTTGAATTAAACGAAATTACAATAACTGAATTACAAAACCTGATGAAGAACGGCAAAGTTTCTTCTAAATCGATAACAAAGTTATATTTAAAAAGAATTGAAGCGCTAGATAAAAAAGGGCCACAACTAAATGCCGTTATCGAAATTAATCCTGATGCTTTAGAAATTGCCAGCAAAATGGATGAAGAGCGTAAAGCTGGTAATATTAGAGGGATGATGCACGGCATACCCGTTTTAATTAAAGACAATATTAATACGGCTGATAAAATGCAAACCACGGCTGGGGCTTTAGCCCTAGCGGGCAATATTGCTTCCCTTGATGCTTTTATTGTTAAAAAACTTCGTGAGGCTGGCGCAGTAATTTTGGGTAAAACTAATCTTAGCGAATGGGCAAATTTCCGTTCAACCCGCTCTTGCAGTGGCTGGAGCAGCAGAGGTGGTCAAACTAAAAATCCAAATATTTTAGATCGAAGTCCAAGCGGCTCCAGTTCTGGCTCGGGTTGTGCAGCTTCTGCAAACTTATGTGCTATTGCAATCGGAACCGAAACCAATGGCTCTATAATTGCGCCATCATCGTATAATGGTCTTGTAGGGTTTAAGCCTACAGTGGGTTTGTTAAGTCGTAGCGGAATTATCCCCATCTCCAAAACACAAGATACGGCAGGCCCGATGGGCAGAACGGTTACTGATATTGCAATTTTGTTCTCTGCTTTAACAGGAGAAGATGAGCAGGATGAAGCAACCAAAGGTAGCTCGGCAAAAACACAAAAAGATTATACTCAGGCATTAAAATACGATGGTTTTAAAGGAAAGAAAATTGGTGTTGAAAAATCGTTTTTAACTGGCCATGAAGGCGTTGTAAAATTATATCAAAATGCAATTGCTAAATTAAAAGAACTTGGTGCCGAAATTATTGAGGTAGAACTTTTAAAAGAACTTAAGGTAATTGGTTCAGCAAGTTTTACGGTACTTCAATGCGAATTTAAAGATGGTGTTAATGCTTACTTAAAAACAGCAAATGCAAAAGTTAAAAATTTAACTGAAGTTATTGCTTTTAATAAAGCAAATGAAAATACAACCATGCCCTACTTTGAGCAAGAAACCTTAGAAAGCAGTGATAAGGCACCTGCCATTTCGAGTGTAGCATATAAAGAGGCTGTAGAAAAGGTTCTTTCTTCGAGAAAAATAATTACAGATTTAATGGCAAAAAACAATCTGGATGCTATTGTAGGTACGAGTTATGGCATTCCATCTTTAATTGATTTGTTTAATGGCGATTACAGCAATGGTTTTTATTTTTGCAGTCCAGCTGCAATGGCTGGTTTTCCACATATAACAGTGCCGATGGGGAAAATTTACGAATTACCTGTTGGCCTATCGATTATGGCAAATGCTTACGAAGAAGATAAAGTTTTAAATATGGCTTTTACTTTTGAACAGGCAACGAAACATAGAACTGCGCCAAAGTTTATTAAATCATCTAACTTTTCATCAGGGATTTAACACTATGCAATGTATAGTTATACCCCAATACATACTTGGTTTTAAGTTGGGTATATTACAAGGTAAACAACCGAATAACACCCGAGATATACCTGAGTAAATACTGAATTAGAACTGGTAATGAAAAGGGCTAAGAACACTTAGAAAGAGAGGTAGTTTTTAGTTTTTCACCGTCTAGGAAAACTTAAGAAAATCTTAGTATTGTATTCACTTTATGCTTTCAGCTTTTAGCTTACAAGCTATAATTTCTCAGGTTTCTACTTTAGGGTTTAGTTTTCACCATCTAAGAAAACTTAAGAGAATCTTAGTATTTGTAGCCTATTTTATGATTTTACCTTTTGGCTTATAGCTAATTAGCTATAATTTATCAGGTTTGTACGTTAGGGTTTAGTTTTCACCATTTGAGGAAACTTAAGAATATCTTATTATCATATTCACTTTATGCTTTTAGCTTACAAGCTTATATTCACTTTATACTTACAGCTTTTGACTAAAGCTTATAAGCTATACTTTTTCCAGGTTTCTACTTTAGCTTTTTGTCGTGAGATATAGGCATTAGCAATAACTTCTGCCGAACTTAAGCCTTCTGTATTTTCTAATAACTCTTTTAATTTATATTGATCGACATCTGCCTTGTAAAGTATCTGAATGAGTTTAGGGAAATCATGATCGACGAGGTATGCAAAAGCATCAACCATTGCCTGATGCAATTGATTTTCCGTGAATTCATTTTGAATATCAAAATCTTTGCTGATGATTTTAATTAAGGATAAGTTATCGCTCACAAATAAATTATTAAGATTGTATATAGTTGTAGGTTTCGCTGTTTTGCCTAGTACCAAAGGCCAAAATTAATAAACCTGATGAAAATGAAAAGCCCGCAGTGCAACGAGGACTTGAAATGGACAGCAGGACTACAGCAGAAATGAAATACAGAACCAATCGTTTTCAAATAAAAACAAACAGGTAAAGAATTAGCAACCTTTTTTACTTTCTATTTATTCCCTACACCCACTTAATTTCCTGGCATATTTCTATTAAAACGCCGTTTGTATCTTTTGGGTGTACAAAGCAAACCATTTTATTATCGGCTCCCTTTTTGGGCGATTCGTTAAGCAGTACAAAACCTTCGCTATGCAGCCTTTCCATTTCGGCTAAAATATCATCGACAAGGAAGGCAATGTGATGAATGCCCTCTCCTTTTTTTTCTATGAACTTTGCAATAGCGCTATCGGGCGAAGTAGCCTGCAATAACTCGACTTTGTTATCGCCAGTTTTAAAGAAGGCAGTATTTACAAATTCTGACGCAACTTGCTCTGTTTTATAGCAATCGGTGTTGAGTAATTTCTGATAGATATCTATAGAATTATTCAGGTCTTTTACTGCTATGCCAATGTGCTCTATCTTATTCATAGATTATAAGGTTATGTGAATGTAAAAATGCAGGTTTTCTCTATAACCTCATAGCTATTATTTATAATTGTTAAATAAGTTTTTTCGTATCTTTGTAGTAGAAATAACAGAACTGAAATGAAACAGCCGATATATTTAGATAATAATGCCACTACACCTCTTGATCCGAGGGTATTAGAGGCAATGCTACCTTACTTTACTGAGAAATTTGGAAATGCCGCAAGCCGTAATCACGCTTTTGGTTGGGTGGCAGAAGAAGGAGTTGATTATGCTCGTGAGCAGGTAGCCAAACTAATTGGCTGTACCGAAAAAGAAGTTATTTTTACATCAGGTGCAACTGAAGCTGATAACTTAGCTATTAAAGGTGTATTTGAAATGTATAAAGAAAAGGGCAACCACATTATTACTGCGGTTACCGAACATAAAGCTGTTTTAGATACTTGTAAACACCTTGAAAAAAATGGTGCTCGTGTTACCTATTTAGGCGTTAAAGAAGATGGTTTAATTGATTTAGCTGAATTAGAAGCTGCTATGACTCCAGAAACTATTTTAGTTTCGATTATGTATGGCAACAACGAAATTGGTGTGATTCAACCCGTTAAAGAAATCTCGGCAATTGCACACAAACATGGCGCTTTATTTATGACTGATGCTACGCAGGCAGTTGGTAAAATTCCTGTTGATGTAAATGCTGACGGGATTGATTTGATGGCTTTCTCGGCACATAAAATGTATGGTCCGAAAGGCGTTGGTGCACTTTATGTACGTAGAAAAAACCCAAGAGTTAAAGTAACTTCACAAATGGATGGCGGTGGCCATGAGCGTGGAATGCGTTCTGGTACATTAAACGTTCCAGGTATTGTTGGTTTAGGTAAAGCTTGCGAACTTTGTCGTTTAGAGATGGAAAGCGAAACTATTCGTTTATCAGCTTTGCGTGATAAGTTAGAATCGACTTTAAACAAAATGGAAGAAAGTTATGTTAATGGTAATACACAACACCGTTTACCACATGTAGCTAATATCTCTTTCAAATATGTTGAGGGTGAAGGTTTAATGATGGCCATGAGCGATTTAGCAGTATCTTCGGGTTCGGCTTGTACTTCAGCTTCTTTAGAACCATCTTACGTTTTGAAAAGCTTAGGTTTATCTGATGATTTAGCACACTCTTCAATTCGTTATGGTTTGGGAAGATTTACTACTGAAGAAGAAATTGACCAGGCGATTGCAGTTACTGAAAAAGCGGTTAATCACTTAAGAGAACTTTCTCCACTTTGGGAAATGTTTAAAGAAGGAATTGACTTGAGTAAAATTGAGTGGGCAGAACATTAATTTGCAAAGCAAATTAATGTGTTGTGTGTTACAAGTTGCCTGTTACATGTTTAGATGCTTAGCATAAAGCGATTAGACTGAAAACAGACAACCGATAACAGGAAACTAATAAATTAAAATCATCTCTTCGGAGATATAAAGAAATAAAATCATGGCATATTCAGAAAAAGTAATTGACCATTACAATAACCCACGTAACGTAGGTACATTAAATAAAGACAGCAAATTTGTAGGAACTGGTTTAGTTGGCGCACCTGAGTGTGGCGACGTAATGCGTTTACAAATTGAAGTTAGTGAAGATAACGTAATCACTGATGCTAAATTTAAAACATTTGGTTGTGGTTCGGCTATTGCTTCTTCTTCTTTAGCTACAGAATGGTTAAAAGGAAAAACAATTGATGAGGCTTTAACTATCGACAATATGGATATTGTTGAAGAATTAGCTTTACCTCCAGTTAAAATTCACTGCTCGGTGTTAGCAGAAGATGCAATTAAATCGGCCATTAACGATTACCGCGTTAAAAATGGCTTAGAAGCAATTGTGTTAGAGAAATCGCACCATTAATAATAGTAGCAAGTATAAAGAATCAAGTATCGAGATTGGATTTCGACTTGATAAAACCTTGATACTTGATACTAAAATCTTGATACTATGATTACTATAACAGATAAAGCAAAAGAAAAAATCACCCACTTAATGCAGGATTCGGAAATGGGTTCTGATTACTTTTTACGTGTTTCGGTAAAAGGCGGTGGCTGTTCAGGTTTATCTTATAACTTGGATTTTGATAACGAAGAACAAAAAGGCGATCAGTTTTTTGAAGACAGAGGAATCAAAATTGCATTAGATATGAAATCTTTCTTATACCTAGCTGGTACAGAATTGGATTTTACTGATGGGTTAAATGGCAAAGGTTTCAACTTTATTAATCCAAATGCTAGTCGCAGTTGTGGTTGTGGCGAGAGTTTCTCAGTTTAAAATTCATTACAAATAATATTTCAAAGGCCTCGATATTTTCGAGGCTTTTTGCGTTTTAAACATTCATAAATGCGAAACAGCGGAGTAATTGAATTAGTAGTGATAAAAGGAGATTGCTTCAAGCCTTGCAGTAACGTTGAGACGATAATGTGAGTAAATCTCGTTGATCTTCGGGAAAAATATACAAACCAAAATCAGCTCGCATACATCAATTTACATTTTTAAACCAAAAAGTATTATAATTGTTAATTATAACGAACACCAAATAACGAGCAATGCCATTAATTAACGAATTTTCAACCGTCCCTACCCTTTTAAGGAATGTGATTAAAAATATTCACAAGCCAGAAGAAACCTTTTTAATTCATAAACAAGGAACTGAATGGACGGAAATTTCTTTTGAGGATACCTTAAAAAGAGCTGATGCCGTATCAGCATATTTTTTAGAAAGAGGAATAAAAAAAGGCGATCGTTTAGGTTTAATGATTGAAAATTCGCCTGAATATGTTTATTACGATCAAGGTATTCAACAAATTGGTGCAATTAATGTTTCTATATATCCTACACTTTCTGAGCAGGAAGTAGCTTATATAATTAACGATTCTGGCATAAAATCAATTCTTGTTGGAAATAACTTTCTTTATCGCAAGGTTTTAAAAGTTGCAGCAAATTGTAAGGAGTTAAAATACATTATCCCTGCATTTAAAGATTTTGAAAAAGTCGTTGTTCCTGAAGATGTTGATGTTGAAGTAATTGCTTTTTCAGATATTCTTGCACTTAAGCATCAGGTTACGGCAGCAGAACGGGCAGACATAGACCAATGCAGAAGTTTGGTTTTACCAAATGATGTATCTTCTCTAATCTACACTTCAGGAACAACAGGTACACCAAAAGGAGTTATGCTTACCCATTATAATTTTGTAAAAAATGTAGAGGTTTGCCTGCAACAGATTCCTGTTATCGATGAAACAGAAACTTTTCTATCATTTTTACCACTCTCCCATGTTTTTGAACGTACGGCAACTTATCATGTGTGCTGTGCACAAGGCTGTAAAATTGCGTTTGCTCAAAGCCTTGAATTATTAGCAAAAAATATGGGCGAAGTTCGTCCGACGGTTATGAGTTGTGTACCAAGATTACTGGAACGCATTCATGATAAAGCCATTAAATCGGGAACATCAGCGGGTGGAACAAAAGCAAAAATATTTACATGGGCGTTAGAAACTGGAAAAACTTATCGAGTTGCAAAAGAAGCTGGTAAAAACCCAGGGTTAATGCTTTCAATTAAAAAAGGTATAGCCGAAAAATTAGTTTTCAGTAAAATTAAAGAGAAAACTGGTGGTAGGTTGAAATTTATGATTTCTGGAGGTGCTGCACTTCCAAAAAATGTGGGAGAGTTTTTCGGCGATTTAGGCATTAAAATATTAGAGGGTTTTGGTTTAACAGAAACTTCGCCAGTTATGTCGGTTACCGAATACCATAGGCAGGTTTATGGAACAGTGGGACGTGTAATTCCAGGTATTGAAGTTGGTATTCAGGATGTAGAAACTAAGGAAATTATTAATATACAAACACACCATACTTTTAACGAGGAATTTGAATGTGCAGAAGGCGAAGTAATTGTACGTGGCCATTGTGTAATGAAAGGTTACTTTAATAAACCTGCAGAAACAGCCGAAGCAATAGATGCAGCTATGTGGTTTCACACAGGCGATATCGGTCGTTTTTACAAGGGCAATCTTCAAATTACCGATCGTTTAAAGAACATGATCGTAAATGCTTATGGCAAAAATGTTTATCCTACTCCTGTAGAAAATATTTACTTAAAAAGCCCGAAAATTGATCAGTTATTCCTTATAGGCGATAAACGTGAATTTATTACGGCGATCATTATTCCAAATAGAGAAACTTTAGAAGAGACTTTTAAACTTAAGCCTTCATTCTTCGAAGAATCAGATCCATTTATTCAAAACAAGGAAATTATTGATTGGATGGAACAAGACATTAAGAAAATTTCTAATGAATTAGCCAAGTTCGAACGTATTAAAAATTTCAAAATAAAACGTAATCCTTTTAGCATTGATGAAGGAGAAATTACACCTACAATGAAGATAAAACGTCGTATTGTTGAAAAAAAGTATATAGATGTGATTGACGAGATGTATGAAGAAGGCGTAGAGGCAGAATCGTAAAATGCTCTAAATAAGATAAAGGGTGGGTTTCTAAGTGAAATCCAGCCTTTAATTTAAAAAATTAATTACAATTCAATTCCATTAGCATCAGTTGTTAAAATCTCTGTCATATAATCTAAAAAAGGTCGCATATCTTTAAAAACCTGATTACAGTTAGTAAGAAAATCTGCCTTTAATACTTCTTCATCAGAAAAATGATGAACCAGCAAAAATTGCTTATAACGAAGTAAGTCAATATCCTTATGCTCGGCATCAAAACCTTTTGGCGTTGTTTTTAATTGTTCGCCTTTTAAATACACAAACGATTTTATAAAAGTTTTATCCTTTAATATCTCTCGCAAAGGCTCTGCATCAAAAGCTATATTTTCTCTAATTAATTTTAAATCTTGTGGTGATGGCCCGAAGAAACCACCCGCAACGAAACTATTTCCAGATTCGATATGGAAATAATATCCTCCCCTACGTTGTTTTCCTGTACGCTTAAAACTCCCACTCCAATGGGTTTTGTAAGGTGTTTTATCATTAGAAAAACGGGTATCACGATAAATTCTATATAAGCTTTTTTTACCCGAAGCAGTTTCAATTACATCATGGATATTCATTAAATCCAGTAAATGCTGAGCGAATGATTCAATTAGCATTTGTTCTTTTTGGAATGCTAATTTATTGGCATTAAACCACTCTCTTTCGTTATTTTTCTTTAGTAGTTTTAAAAATTCTAAACTCGACTGTTGTATTGGCTTTATATCAGACATGGAAATATTTAATTGAAATATGCTACAACAAATATAATACCTGTTAATTAGTTTTTAAACCAAATGGGTTATACATAATAGTTAGAATAAGATTTTTAATTCCTTTTCCTTTATTATCTTTGTATCCATCAGCTTTTAAACGATTATAAAGGGTTTTGAACATCTCTATTTTGAATTCAATTTTTCGAAGTTAAAATGTTTCTGTTTTAATCGAAGCTGTTAATTTATAATTACGTAACAAATTGCAAAATCATTACTTTTGCAAAAAATACCCGAAATGAGTATAGGATTATCAGAACAAGAAATATTACGACGTGAGTCGTTAAAACAATTACGCGAATTAGGCATAGAGCCATATCCTGCAGAATCATATGAGGTTAATGTAACCGCTGCAGATATTTTAGCAAACTACGAAAAGGATAAAACAGCATACAAGACGGTTAGCTTAGCGGGTCGTATTATGGGCCGTAATATTATGGGGGCTGCTTCTTTTGCCGAAATTCAGGATTCTACTGCTCGTATTCAGGTTTATTTAAAGAGAGATGAACTTTGTCCTGGTGAAGACAAAACAATATATAATACCGTATTTAAAAAACTTTTAGATATTGGCGATTTTATCGGTATTAAAGGTTACGTATTTACTACTCAAACTGGCGAAATATCTATCCACGTAACTGAATTTAAAGTTCTTGCTAAATCTTTACGCCCTTTACCAATTGTTAAACGCGATGATGATGGAAATGTATATGATGGATTTACCAATCCAGAATTGCGCTACAGAATGCGTTATGTAGATTTAACTGTTAATCCTGATTACAAACAAATATTCATCAAACGTAGTAAGGTAATTAATTCGATGCGTAACTATTTCGACAGCCAGGGCTGGATGGAAGTAGAAACGCCGATTTTACAGCCTATCCACGGCGGTGCAGCTGCTCGTCCGTTTGCTACGCATCACAATACTTTAGATATGCCTCTTTATTTGCGTATTGCTAATGAATTGTATTTAAAAAGGCTAATTGTTGCAGGTTTTGATGGCGTTTATGAGTTTGGTAAAATGTTCCGCAACGAAGGTATGGACCGTACTCATAATCCAGAGTACACTTCGATGGAAATTTATGTAGCCTACAAAGATTATATCTGGATGATGGCTATGGTTGAAGAATGTTTGGAAAAAGTAGCAATTGCAACCAATGGTTCGGCTGTAGTTAAAGTTGGCGAAAACGACATCAACTTCGAAGGTCCTTATGAAAAGTTAACAATGTACGAATCCATACAGAAATATACGGGTATTGATGTTTCTGCGATGAATGAGCAACAACTGCTACAAACCTGTAAAGATTTAGGCATCGAAACCGATTCTACAATGGGTCGTGGTAAACTGGTAGATGAAATTTTTAGTGATAAAGTAGAAGCGAATTTAATTCAACCTACGTTTATTACGGATTATCCAATCGAAATGACACCGCTTGCAAAAAAACATCGCTCTGCACCTGGTTTGGTTGAGCGTTTTGAAATATTTGTTAATGGTAAAGAAATTGGTAATGCTTATTCAGAATTAAACGATCCGATTGATCAAAAAGAACGTTTTGAAGACCAGTTAACATTAGCAGATCGTGGCGATGCTGAAGCAATGGCAATGGATGAAGATTTCGTTCGTGCGCTGGAATATGGTATGCCGCCAACATCAGGTTTAGGCTTTGGTATCGATCGTATCGTTATGTTAATGACTAATCAAAGCACAATTCAGGAAGTACTATTTTTCCCACAAATGCGCCCTGAAAAAAAGAAAATAGAAATGACTGCTGAAGAAACCGAACTTTATGCATTAGTTAAAGAAGGTGAGCAATATCTTTTAACTGACGTTAAAGCAAAATTAGCAGATTGGAGCAACAAAAAATGGGATACAACCTTAAAAGGTTTAACGGGAAAAAACATTTTAAAAGTTGCCAAAACCGACGACGGTTTATTTCTATCGCATAAATAGTTTTTTCGTAGATGCTTTGTTAACAAAAGCATAACATAAACTTAAAAGGCTTGCTAACAATTATTTAGCAAGCCTTTTCTATATTTACAGCAATCGACAATAAAATCGTTGCCTTATGAATACTTCAAGTTTAGAAATTACAGAAAGAGAATACTGCATCAAACTAAGTAAAGATGCGTTCGATTTATCCCTTGTTCACCAGTTAATCAAAAGAATTCAAGCCGAGGCATTTTTCTTCAAAAGAGCCGAATCAGAAGAATTAGACATTTTGAGCAAACGCACTACACGGGAAGAACTAGAAGGATATGATTATCTGGGAGATAAATAATCTCTCCCTTAATCAATATCCAAAGTACCTTCTACCGAATCATCCATCGTTTTTCCAACAAGTACCGATGCTGCCATCTTTAAAAAAGCTACAGCAGTACCATGTTTATTATCCCAATAATAACCTTCACTTGGTATAACTTTAATTAAAGTAATATTTGGATCATCTTTGCCACCCTGAAACCAGGTTTGAATAAAAGGGCTCCAAAGCTCGTCTATCTTAGCCTGATCTCGGCTAATTTCTGAGATACCGTAAATGTTAACAAAACCAGAGTGCGCTCCAGCCTGAAATAAAAGATGTGTAAACGGGTCGCTTGCAATTTCTTCGTTTTTATGACTATCCTTCATACTCATAAACCAGATATTCCCTTGTTCATCAACTTGTTGAATTGCCATCGGCCTAATCGATAATGGCACCCCTGTTTTAATATTTGTGCAAAAAAAGCAGCTTTCTGCCTTTTCGGCTAATTCATTAAGTTTTTCGATGGCTTCTTTACCACCTAAATCTTTAATGTTATTTTCTTCCTGAGTATTGTTAGTACTTCCTTCTTGTGATGTTGCCATAAGTATAAGATTTATAATACACTACAACAGAAATCTTAATTTGGTTTTTAATCACTGTGAAAAGCACATTCCTGAAAAGAATAAAGTTCAGCCCTGCTATCACTATTATCTTTTTGTTTTAAGTGGGCATAAACGTTTGAAAGCTTTTGCAACAAAAAGTATAGCCGTTCTATCAGGTTTAATAAACTCAGTTTTCTGCAATAAACCTAAAATGCTAACTTTAAAGTATTGCATTCTATCATGGAAAATTTAAAACCCGAACCTTTCAAGGCAGAAATTCAAATTATCGGAATAAACCCATTTGTTTTTGTTCCAGAACCTTATCTTAAATATCTTTTCAATAAATCTGGAAATGACAAAGGAAAAATTCCAGTAGAAATTAAAATAGACGGTTATTCCTTTAAACAAACCTTAGTAAAATATGCTGGTGAGTGGCGTTTGTATCTAAATACGCCAATGAGAAATATGGTAAAAAAAGAAGTTGGTGATTATGCAACTTTCGAAATAGAAATCGATTACGAAGAAAGAATCGTTCAACCTAACCCAAAATTCAGAAAAGCATTAAGCGAAAATAATATCGCCAATAGCATTTTCAATGGCCTTGCTCCTTATCTTCAAAAAGAAATAATCAGATATATTAATAACTTAAAAACAGAGGCATCAGTAGATAAAAATATTGAAAAAGCCATTCAGTTTATGTTGGGAAATCAAAAGTTTATAGGCAGAAATCATCCATAAAAAAAGCCATTTCAATTAAGAAATGGCTTCGTTATTTTTTGGTTTATTTATCTGTAACGAACCTGTTGTTGCTTGTCCATCATTCCCATCTGATCTTTCATTTGTTTAATCTGATCGGCTAATAGTTTATTTTTATCTGCTTTTTTGGCTTCCGCTAAATACATAGTTGCTTCGCGTTTATTACGCTTTGCCATTGCAATGCCAGCCAAACTTAATTTTGCCAATGCAACATTATGTTCCATTTGCATACCTAAACTTAAAGCTGTTTTAAAATACTTTTCCGATTTCATTGGAGCTGTTCTGCTCTCTATTAGTCCAACTAAAAGATTGTAATAACCATGCTGAACTTTAATTAACTGTTTTTCGTAATCGGTAATTCTATCCAAATACGATTTTGCTTTTGGCATGTTATCTTTTCTAAGAAACCATTGTGCTAAAAGCATATTCTCGTTAAAGAAATAAGTAACTAATACAATTAAACCCAGTAAAATGGCTACAATACCCCAAGGCCAGAAACCGAAAATGAATAAAGCAACTGCGCCACCCAACAATGCAAACCCTGCTATTAATCTGATAAAATTTGGCATAAAATTTATTCTAATTATTTTTTTCTGCAAATATCGTTTTTAAATGGCAGAAATTAGAGATTAAAACAATAATTTCATTAAAATTTTACAACATACTAAAACCATGTTATTCGAATGAAATATCTTTTATCTATAACCCTAATTATCATTACTATGAATGTTTCAGCACAAAAACTGAATAAACACACACACGATACTTCGCATAACCAAGACATATTAATTAATGTTTGTACTCGTGAGGGTTTAGTAACATTTCCACAGTTTAAAGAAATGTATGAACCTTTATATTCGGCTTATTTGCCTGATTCGGCTACAATGATTCAATTGAAAAAATTAGTTAAAAGTGAAAGAATTAAGGTTGTTTTAGGAACATGGTGTGGCGATAGTAAGGTTTATGTACCTAATTTTTTTAAAGTTTTAGATCTGATACAATTCAAAGAAAAGAACATGGAAATTATAGCTGTTGATGGCCATAAAAAAGCAGAAAACGGGGTAATTGATGGTTTAGATATTCAAAGTGTGCCAACATTTATTGTTTATGATAAGAAAGGTAAAGAATTAGGAAGAATTGTTGAACACCCTAAAACCACCCTAGAAGGCGATTTATTGGCCATTTTGCAAAAGAAATCTTAAGCTTTAATAAAAAATAAATTAAACAATAGCAGGAAATCCTCGTTATTCATTATTAAGAAAATTAACAAAATTATTATGTCTGCTGCATTAGAGCCTGGTTGGTTAACCGTATTGGAGGAGGAATTTGAAAAGGATTATATGAAAAGCCTAAAAGCCTTTTTATTAGAAGAGAAAGAGAAAGGTAACACCGTATATCCTAAAGGCACCGATATTTTTAATGCACTTAATACCACTCCTTTCGATAAGGTAAAGGTTGTTATTTTAGGCCAAGATCCTTACCATGGCGCTGGTCAGGCCCATGGTTTATCATTTTCAGTTCAGAAAGGTGTGGCCGTCCCTCCTTCTCTAAAAAATATGTACAAGGAATTAGAAACTGACATAGATGGCTTTAAAACACCTGGCCATGGTAATCTAACTCACTGGGCAGAGCAAGGGGTTCTGCTTTTAAATGCTACACTAACCGTTCGGGCATCAGAAGCAGGTTCTCATCAAAAGCGAGGTTGGGAAATATTTACGGATGAAATCATTAAAGCATTATCTCAAAAAAGAGAACACATTGTATTTCTACTATGGGGCAAATATGCGCAACAAAAAGCTGAGCTAATTGATGCGAGAAAACACCATGTATTAATGGCTGCTCACCCTTCGCCTTTTTCTGCATATAACGGGTTCTTTGGTTCAAAACATTTCTCCAAAACAAATCAATTGTTGGTGCAAGATAATTTAACACCAATTGATTGGAAATTAATTTGATTTCACCATCTTAGATAACTTAGAACATCTAAGTATATTATTTATCATCCTAAGCTAAAAACTTGATTAGATTTAAGGTCTTAGATAACTTAGAACATTTAAGAATAGTATTTTATCATTCATGAGCTAAAAACTTAATTTGATAAAATGATTAGAAATTAATTTGATTCTACCATCTTAGATACCTTAGAGCATCTAAGAATAGCATTTTATCATTCATGAGCTAGAAACTTAATTTGATAAAAAGACTGGAAATTAATTTGATTTCACCATCTTAGATACCTTAGAGCATCTAAGAATAGCATTTTATCATTCATGAGCTAAAAACTTAATTTGATGAAAATGATTGGAAATTATTTGATTTCACTATCTTAGATAACTTAGAACATCTAAGAATAGTATTTTATCATTCATGAGCTAAAAACTTAATTTGATAAAAATGATTGGAAATTAATTTGATTTCACCATCTTAGATAACTTAGAACATCTAAGAACGGCATTTTATCATCCCTAAGCTAAAAACTTAATTTGATAAAAATGATTGATAAAAAATTTCTTGACGATTTAGAGTATAAAGTTACTGGGGCCTGTATAGAAGTCCATAAAAGACTTGGTCCAGGTCTTTTGGAAAGCATCTACCATAAATGCTTAATAAGGGAACTTGAGCTACAAGGCATAAGATTTATAAGTGAACATCATATTACTGTTGAGTATAAAAACATATTTATAGATACAGAAATTAGAGCTGATTTATTTATAGAAAACTGCATGGTCCTTGAGCTAAAATCTATCGAAAGAATACTCACAATTCATCAAGCACAAATTTTAACTTATATGAAGCTCTTAAATGCGCCTTGCGGTTTACTTATAAACTTCAATTGTATCAACATAATAGCTGAGGGTAAAAAAGCTTTTGTTAACAATTTATATCGAAGAATTGCGGATGAGTAAATTCATTCTCAAACTTAGATGATCTAAAAATCCTAAGATGGTGAATCTCTTAAATGAATTTAAAAAATGTATATAGCCATTTGTAGCTGAAGAAATTCACAATCAAACTTAGATGATCTAAAAATTCTTAGATGGTAAATCTCTTAAATGCGTTTAAAAATGTATATAGTCATTTGTAGCTGAATAAATTCACCATCAAACTTAGATGACTAAAAATCCTAAGATGGTGAACCTCTTAAATGAGTTCAAAAAATTTATAAGCATTTGTAGCTGAATAAATTCACCATCAAACTTAGATGATCTAAAAATTCTTAGATCGTAAATCTCTTAAATGCCGTTTAAAAAAAATATAAGGGCATTTTAGCTGAGTAACTTTAACATCAAACTTAGATGATCTAAAAACCCTAAAATGGTGAATCCCTTAAACGCGTTTAAAAAATGTATTTAGGCATTTGTAGCTGAATAAACTTACAATCAAACTTAGATGATCTAAAAATTCTTAGATCATAAATCCCTTTTTAATACTCCAAAGGCACAATTGGCTCCTTCTTAGTTGTAGACATAATCATCATAGTTTGAAAAGTTTTAACTACAGATATTTTACTGATTTTATCCATAATTAAGCGCTCGTAAGATTTAATGTCTTTAACATAAACTTTTAACAAGAAATCTGCCTGACCAGTAACGTGATGACACTCCGTGATTTCTTTAATTTGATTTACCTCATCCAAAAAGATTTGTATGGTATTATTCTTATGAAAATCCAACTGAATCTGGATAAAGGTTTTTATACCTAAACCTAATTTTTCTTCATCAACAAGAGCATGGTAGCTTTTGATGTAGCCAGCCATTTCGAGCTTGCGAACACGCTCTAAAGTTGGTGCTGGCGAAAGGCCTATTTCTTGAGATAATAACAAGTTGGTAATTCTACCATTTTCTTGTAAAATCCTTAAAATCTTAAAATCAATTTTGTCTAATTCAGATGCCATATAAATTCAAAGGTATTGAGAACACAAACATAACCAAATTATATTCTAAATTTTAACATAATTTATCATCTATATTTTAAATAATAATTTTTAGATTTACCTAAAAATAAAATTAGATAAACATAAATGCAAAGCTTTACCGAAGAGAATTACCTTAAAGTCATTTATCATCTGGCAGAAAAAACAAATAACGTTCAAACTAACGCTATTGCAGAACAGATCCAAACCAAGCCAGCTTCTGTTACCGATATGATTAAAAAGCTTGCGGATAAGGGATTTGTAGATTATGTTAAATACCAAGGTGTTACTTTAACTGAAAAAGGAAAGCAGGCGGCTATTGATATTGTAAGAAAACACAGGCTTTGGGAAGTATTTCTGGTTGATAAACTTAATTTCAAATGGGATGAAGTACATGATGTAGCTGAAGAACTCGAGCATATTAAATCAGTTGATTTGATTGAACGATTAGATGAATTTCTTGGCTTCCCTAAATCCGATCCTCATGGCGACCCTATTCCCGATAAAAACGGAAGGTTTGCTAAAACGCAGTTTATAAAACTTATCGAACTTAGCATTAATGATAGCGGAACTATAACAGGCGTTTCTCAGCACAGTTCTGCCTTTTTAAAACACTTGGAGAAATTGGGTTTAACACTAGGTAAAGAAATACAAATTACCGATGTAACTGATTTCGATGGTTCAGTAGAGATAGTTGTAGATAACAAGCAAATTAACATTAGCAGAGAAGTAGCAAAACATATTTTAATTAGTAGTAATGGCAAAAACTGAATCGTTAAGTGAAGTACATCAAAGTGTAAGTACAGATAAAAGAAAAGGTTGGCGCAGAATTTTATCTTTTATAGGTCCTGCTTATTTAATTAGCGTTGGTTATATGGACCCAGGAAACTGGGCAACTGATTTAGCTGGTGGCAGTAAATTTGGTTATCAGCTTATTTGGGTTTTATTGATGTCGAATCTAATTGCCCTACTTTTACAATCGCTAAGTGCTCGCTTAGGAATTGTAAGAGGGTTAGATTTAGCCCAGGCATCTAAACAAGCATATCCTAGATGGGCAAATATCCCCTTATTTGGCCTGGCTCAAACAGCCATAATTGCTTGCGATTTAGCTGAGATTATTGGTATGGCAATCGGCTTACAATTACTTTTCGGCTTACCATTAATCTGGGGAATTTCTATTACCATTTTCGATACTATTTTATTGCTTTTTCTCTTAAATAAAGGGATGAGAGCAATGGAAGGTTTTATTGTGTCAATGGTTTTCATTGTGGGGATTTCCTTTTTGGTCGAAATGTTTATTGTCGAGCCATCTTTAAAAGAAGTTGTTAAGGGGTTTGAGCCTTCATTCTTAAGTGGCGACGCACTTTATATTGCTATTGGTATAATTGGAGCCACCGTTATGCCACATAACCTTTATTTACATTCATCACTTGTACAAACCAGAAAAATAGAACGTACAAACAAAGGCATTAAAGAAGCTTTAAAATTTAATTTAATTGATACAACTGTTGCTTTAAACCTTGCTTTTTTTGTTAATGCGGCCATATTAATTCTTGCTGCCGCTGCATTTTACAAAAATGGATTACATGAGGTTGCTGAAATACAGGATGCTCATAAATTGCTTTCAAATATTTTTGGAGACGTTGCCCCTGCTTTATTCGCAATTGCTTTAATTGCGGCTGGGCAAAGTTCTACTGTAACAGGTACACTGGCTGGACAAATAGTAATGGAAGGCCATATTAATTTACGCATACAACCTTGGCTGAGGAGATTAATAACACGTTTACTAGCCATAATACCAGCATTCTTTACCATTCTTCACTATGGAGACGATGCTTTAGGTGGATTATTGGTTCTAAGTCAGGTGGTATTAAGCTTACAATTAGGTTTTGCCATAATTCCATTAATACATTTTACTTCTGACAAGAAATTAATGAAAGATTTTGCGATAAAAACCTGGGTAAAAGTTTTGGCTTGGGGAAGCGCATTAGCAATTATTTCGTTAAATGTAAAACTTGTAATCGAAGAAATAAGTGGTTGGACAAAGGGTACTAATAATTGGTGGATTTATGTTATTCTGATTCCGATTATTATTTTAGTGGTGCTGTTATTACTGTATGTTTTCTTTCATCCATTAATTGATAAAAAAAATGAAAACAAACAAATGGTTCCTCACGGCAATGCCTTAGATATCGGCAAAATTGAAAAAATTAACTATCAAAGAATTGGGATTGCTGTAGATTTTTCGAAAAATGATAGAAACACGATTAGACATGCACTTATTCAGGGAGGAAAAGAAGCCCATTATTACTTAATCCACGTTGTTGAAACAGCCGTAGCGCGTTATCACGGTGATCGTGCAATGGATCATGAAACACAAAGTGATGCAGAAAACCTGGAAAAATACAAACTTAATTTAGCAGACTTAGGCTATGATTCGACCGTTTTTATTGGATTTGGTGGTACGGCAAAAGCAATTGCAGATATCAGTAACAAAAATGAATTTGAATTATTAGTGATGGGTGCTCACGGGCATAAAGGACTGAAAGACCTTATTTTCGGGACAACAGTTGATGCCGTGAGACACAAAGTAAAAATACCAGTTTTAATTATCCGATAGATTTTAAAATTTTCTTAATCCCGCCGTCACCGTTGCTGTAAACCATTAATTTACCATTTGGAGCATAAAGATACATTGCAGGATACTGAGAAGGCAAAAACGTAGGAATAAAAGTCCGGTTTTTATCTTGAAGAACGGTAACGTTTGGCTTAAGATTTAAGCCTGGTGCGTATAAACCAAAAAATTTCTGAATAGAAATAGATTCATCGAGTGTTACCATTAAAATATTAACGTTTTTAAATTTGCTGTACACACTGTTTAATTCTTTAGCTTCTCTTTGGCAATGCTCACAAGTACAATCAAAAAGAATAAAAAGCGTTTTCTTCGATTGATTTATATTAACATTAGAATATGCTTTTCCATCTAATTTAAAGAATTTAAATTGAGGTAAATAAGCTGGTTGTTGAGCATTTGCATGAATTGCAAACAAAAAAGTAATTACAAAAAACAGGTTTCTTAACTTCATATTGAATAAATAAAATTCAAACTTAAATTTTTAATTTCGAACAAAACAATTAAAATTTAGGTTTTACAAAAGAAGAACATTAGCATCATATAATATAAATCCTCATGTTTTAATTAAAAAATAATTTTAAAGCATTTTTTAAGATATTTGCAGCCCGACTATTTTATAGTCTTATAATTAAGCAGATCATTAAAATCTGCACAGATATAACAACACATTTTGAAAAACGATATTAACATAAAGAATAAAAGAGCTTATTTCGATTATAATTTAATTGATAAATATATAGCTGGAATAGCACTTTTAGGTACAGAAATTAAAGCAATAAGACAAGGAAAAGCCAATATGACTGATGCTTTTTGCATGTTCATTGGCGGAAATTTATACGTTAGAAACCTTCATATTTCGGAATATAGTCACAGTTCCTTTTATCATCACGATATCAAAAGAGATAGGGCATTGTTGCTTCAGAAAAAAGAAATCAGAAAACTAAAAGCTAAGGGCGAAGAAAAAGGGTATACCATTGTTCCATTAAGAATTTTTGTAAATGAGCGTGGTTTTGCTAAAATAGAAATTGCACTAGCACAAGGTAAAAAGGAATTCGATAAACGCGATAGCATTAAAGACAGAGATACTAAACGCGAAATAGATCGAGCGTTGAAGAGATAATGGTTAATTAGCTCAAGCATATCATTAGTTTATTTGTTGCAAATAATATAAAAAGTAAAGCAGATACTTCTCTTTAGCAGGCAATCTAATAAACTAATGACTAATGAACAATTTTACCAGGCTTGGTCGCCAACTAAAGGTACAAACCTAAAAGTATCGAGCACAATTTTTTCGTAATCAGTATCGCTTATTCTAAGCACTGTAACCATTTTCTGTGTATGTTCGTCGCCTACTGGGATCACCAAAATACCGCCAACTTTCAATTGCTTTAATAAAATTTCGGGCACTAAAGGCGCACCTGCAGTTACTATAATTTTATCGTATGGCGCTTGTTCCGCTATTCCTTTCGAGCCATCACCACAATAAAAATGTGGCTTATAACCCATTCCTGGTAAAACCTGAATGGTTCGGTTATAAATATTCTCTTGCCTTTCTATGGTAAAAACCTTAGCGCCAAGTTCCATTAAAATACAAGTTTGATAACCAGAGCCTGTTCCGATTTCTAAAACCTTATCTCCTTTTTTAATGTGCAGTAATTCGCTTTGATAAGCAACTGTATAGGGTTGCGAAATGGTTTGTCCATCACCAATTGGAAAAGCAATATCCTTATAAGCCTGGTTCCAAAAGGTTTCGTCAAAAAAGAAATGGCGAGGCACTTTCCCAATTGCTTTTAAAACATTTTGATCTTCGATTCCACGAGATGCCAATAACTCTACAAGTTTTTTTCTCGCTCCTCTTTCCCGATAATTATCAATAAATTTATAGGCCATGAAGTCTCAAAAGTATGTTTTTTATCCGATGAATTATGGTAATAATTTTATTCTCCCTGTAAGTTGCAGGAAATCAAAACTAAAATATTTTAGCCCGTTTTTATCCTCATTAATATTATTTGTTCGTTATAAAGAATTATTTCTACTTTTGAAAACTGATAAAACATATACTAATCTATCTCCTCTTAAATGAAAAAAGTATTTTTAAGCATCCTTATTTTATGCGCAGGCATTACTTCTTTTGCACAAACAAGTGCCGATTACAACTATTCTATTGCTGTAAGAGGTTACAGTATGATGCAACTGCCTAAAATTTTAAATCAAACCAATACACAAGATTACACAAGAATGGCAGGTAATGGTGCTATTTTAAAGTTTAATGATAACCAAATTAGTTACAGAATTAGTGGAAATTATTTTCGCGACAAAGATGTTGAATTTCAAAACACATGCGAAACTTGCGAAATAGCAAGAGGAAAAGTTACAGATTACTCTTTCAAAATTGGTTTCGAAAAGAATTTTAATTATTCAAGAATCCAACCTTATTTCGCTTTTGATATCGGTTACCGCTCTAATAGATTTAGCGGAACGCTAAGCCCTGCAAATTCAAGTGTTGGTACTTCCACTCAATCGGCTGATGCCAGCAAAAATGGATTGGTAATGACACCAACTTTAGGTCTAAAAATAAACATTATTCCTAATTTGAGCATATTCGCAGAAAGCAGTTTAGATTTTAACTATTCATACGAGAAACAAGATCTTACTCAACAAAATCAAGCTGGTAGAAATATCTTTACTTACAATAAATGGGAATTTCTATTAAATCCAGTTTCAGCAGGAATTCAATTTAATTTTAACAGCAAAAATTAATACGGGTCGACATCGATTTGTATAATAACACTTTTAAAATCTTTTGTAGCATTAAATTCGGTAAGGGTTTCTCTTAAAACATTTTTAACTTTATGTATTGCAGTATGTTTATCTGCTTTAATTATAATTTGTTTAATATAGAGATTCCTTACTCTGCTTACTAAAGGCTGTTCTGGACCTAAAACACGTTGACCGAATTTTGCCTTCAAAGTTTGGCCTAAATTAGCCGCTGCCCGATCTAAAACATTCGAATCTTTGTGCTTAACAGAAATAAATATCATCCTCGAAAACGGAGGATATTGAAATTTCTCGCGTTCGGCTATTTCATCATTATACATACCCAGGTAATCGTTATCTACAACCTGTTTTATAATTCGGTTATCAGCATCGTAGGTTTGAATACATACATTTCCCTGGTCGGCTCTTCTGCCTGCTCTACCAGCAACCTGAGCCAGCAATTGATAACTGCGTTCGTAAGCTCTAAAATCAGGATAACCTAATAGCGTATCGGCATTAATAACGCCTATTAAACTTAGGTTATCAAAGTCAAGCCCTTTTGCTACCATTTGTGTACCAATTAAAATATCGGTCTTTTTATCCTGAAAATCGGTTAAAATTTGCTGTAAACCATTTTTGGTTCTGGTTGTATCCATATCCAAGCGGGCAATCGTAATTTCTGGATATAAGAGTCTTAACTCTTCTTCGATACGCTCTGTTCCAAAACCCTTTTGTTCTACATGCACTGAACCACAGGCGGGGCAAATATTAACGCTACTTTGGAGATAACCGCAGTAGTGACAATGTAGTTTACCACTACTTTTATGATAAGTTAAGCTAACATCGCAATTGACGCATTTTGGTGTATAGCCACAAGTTGCACAAATTAAAATCGTTGCATAGCCTCTTCGGTTTTGAAAAAGAACAATCTGTTCTTTTTTACTCAAAGCTAAATCTATATCCTTTATTAAAACGCTTGAAAAATAGGAAACCATGCTTTTCTTTTTGGTTTCTTCTGCTATACTAACAACTTGTTGATTGGGTAATTGAACCCCGCCGAAGCGTTCCTTCATTTCGACCAAACCATATTTACCGTTTAAAGCATTGTAATAACTTTCTAAAGAGGGTGTTGCAGAGCCGAGAATTACTTTTGCTTTATAAAGATGAGCAAGATAAATGGCCGAATCTCTGGCTTGATATCGTGGCGCAGGATCGTATTGTTTATAAGATGGCTCATGTTCTTCATCTACAACAATTAATTTCAAATCTTGAAAAGGCAAAAACACAGCCGAACGGGCGCCAAGAATTACTTTATAAGCTCCATGTTTAACTTTATTCCAGATTTCTACACGTTCGCTATTATTAAATTTCGAGTGATAAACCCCAATTGAGTTTCCAAAGTATTTTTTTATCCGTTCGACAATTTGTGTAGTTAAGGCAATTTCTGGTAAAAGAAATAAAACCTGACTATCACTTTTATTTATAATTTCTTCAATTAGTTTGATGTAAACCTGTGTTTTACCAGATGCAGTTACGCCGTGAAGCAAAACAACATCTTTCTCTTCAAAAGCATTATTAATTTGGTTTAATGCACTTTGCTGACCATCATTTAAAGTGAAATTCACACTAAAATCATCATCATGAGCGGCAAGTCTGCTAACTGGACGCTTTAAAACTGTAAAAATATCTTTATCAGTTAATGCTTTCAAGGCTGCAGGTCCGCAATTACTCTCTTCTAAAAGTTGTTCTTTAGCGATTGGAATGCCACCCTTATTGAGTTTGATATAAGCTAATAATGCATCAAGTTGTTTTGGGGCTCGATCTAAAACATTAAAAAGTTGTTTTAAATTTTCTTCATCATTATAAAATTCATTCAGAATGATAAAAGATTTCATCAGGGGTTTATATTTCTGAATAACTTCTTCAGCAACCAGAATAAGCTCTTTATCTAAAAGATTATTTATAATCGGATAAATTGTTTTCTGTCCTAACAGCTTAGAAACATCGTTAACGGTTAATTTCTGTTGTTTCTTTAAAGTACTGATAATTATTTGTTCTTTCTCCGATAATTCGACATGATCATCAAAATCTTCGCGAAGAATTAGTATAGTTTCGCTGGCTAATTTTAAGCTTGCGGGCAGCGCTGCCGCCATTACATCGCCTTCGTTGCACATGTAATAATCCGTCATCCAAGCCCAAAACTTTAATTGTGTTGGGGTAACGGATGGAGCGGAATCAATAACATCTAAAATATATTTAGCCTCGTAAATCGTTGGTGGTTTTGTTGTAATTCCGCTAATTAGTGCCGTATAAATTTTATGTTTCCCGAACTGAACTACTACCCTTTTGCCAATCTCAATTTGATCATTTAAATCAAAAGGTACACGATAAGTATAGTTTTTCGCCAAAGATAATGGCAAAATCACTTCCACAAAAAGTGTTTCTCTTTCTGTAAAAATATCATTTTCAAATCCGTTCATTATTTATCTTTTACAGCTGCAAAGAATAGCATTATCCAGCCTAAAACAAAAAGTAAACCTCCAATTGGTGTAATCGGGCCAAGTACATCAACAAAACCAATTTTTAAAATACTGCGAGTTGCTAATAAATACAATGATCCAGAAAAGAGCAGAATACCAAAAGTAAAACAAAAGTAGGCGATATTAATCAGCTTATTTCTGTAGCGGGCAAAGGTTGATAAATATAAAAGTGCAAAGGTATGGTAGAACTGATAGTCAACTCCTTTCTGCCAAATTTCCAAAGAAGGAGCATCTATTAATGCTTTTAAACCATGTGCACCAAAAGCACCCAATAAAACAGCAACGGCACCAAAAAAAGAAGCAGTAAGAATAATACGTTTGTTCATATAAGTTTTTAGCTTAAAGCAATTGCTAAATTAATAAATTGAGTAAGAACTTCGTACAAATGGATGTAATAATTTAAATTTGTTGCATAACAGATGAAAAAAATACTAGTTCTATTAATTGCATTGATTACAGGTGTTGGCTTTTTGGCTTACATCTATTTTTCTAAATTAAACAACGAGAACAATGCTAAAGATTTGGCTCTACAATCTGCAACAAATAATGCTGCGTTAATTTTCGCTTTCGAAAATGATAAAAGTTTTTACCAGATTATCGAAGGACAAGGCTTATTACAGCAGGTTTTAGGCAAGCAAAAAACTGAACTATTAACCAATTTCAAGGAAAATATTGTTAGCGACAATACCTTAAATAGCTTTTTAAGAGATCAGCAGGTATATTTAAGCATTCTACCTGATGAAAATAAAACCTTAAATTTTTTACTTACCATTCAAATCAAGGCTGATAAAAATTTCAAACAGTTTTACGAAAACTTAAAATCAAAAAAAGTACTGACTAAAGAATCAGATGAAAATTACACCATAAAATTTAATGACAGTTTAACAGTTTTTTTAGGCGTTAAAGACCAGGTGCTAACAGCTTCTACATCAAAAAAACTAATTATGGATGCAGCCGTTAGATTAGACGAAAACCCATTTACAGAGTACATTAAACAAAATAATTTGCTCAATAAAAATGTATTAGCGCATTTATATATCAATTTCAATCAGGCTCCGTTATTATTAAAAAATATTATAGCAGGCAATATAAATGGTGAAATTTCATTGCTTAACAACCAAAATAGCTTTGCATCTTTAAACTACAATTTCAGTAAAGAGAAAATTTTATTCAACGGAAATACCGAAATAACGGCTAACGATAATTATTTAAAACTATTCGAGAATGTAGCAGCACAAAGTATAAGTATTACTAATTTACTGCCAAGTAATACTGCGAATTACGCTGTATATGCCTACGATGAGTACAAAAACTGGTTTAAAAAACTACAAGATTGGCAAACTATTAAAGGTGAAACAAAAAAAATAGCTTCGGTTATAAACTCAGTTAAGGATGAGTATCGGGTAGATTTAAATAGCATTTTCCTCCCTTATGTTAAAAATCAATTTATAAGTTTCCAATTAAGCACCAGCGAAAAACTAGGCGCAATTGCGTTATCTAATGGAGAAAAAGTTAAACAACTTCTTTTGGATGTAAGTGCTGATTATAATGATGAAATTAAAATATTTAAATCATCGGATATATTATACAATTTCTTTGGCGAACCATTTAAAAAATTTGGAAGACCTTATTACACAATAATCGATAACAATTTGGTTTTTGCAAATAATGCCAGCACTGTACAGGCTTTTTTAACCAGCTATAAAAACAACCGATTACTCATCCAAACGCCAAAATACATTAATGCGCTAAATCAAATTTCTACAACTTCAAATATTGGTTATTATATTAGTACAAATAATTCGTCAGATATTTTCAGAAACAATATTTTGTTACCATTTTACAAGCATTTAAGGGCAGATAGCGGATTGAAAAATTTCGATACTTTTTACTATCAGATGAGTGCAGATAAAAATAAATTTATCACTAACATGCTTTTAAACAAATATTTAGAACAACAAATACCAGATTCGTTAAGCAACCGTTAAATTAAATTAAGCTAAGAAACCAATTTCATGAAGAAAACTTTACTTATTGTAATTTTGTTGGCATCGTTTCAAAAGTTATACAGTCAGCAGTATGCACTTTTCGGAACGAAAACAATGTTTGATGCCTTTGAAAACCCTTCTCAAAAATCGTTTACTTTAGATTCTTCCCGCAGATTTTCTTCAAACTTTTTTTTACCTTATTTTGGAGTAAATGGTGCAAACAGCGGTAATGCAGAATCAGTAGTTAGACGCTTGATTGTAGATGGAACAAACGATACCAGAACTTTACCAATAAATACAGGAGAAATTAATCACCTCTACGCAAATAGTAATATTTATGTTCTTACACTTCGTATTTTCCAATCGTATAAATACCAAAAAGAAATGGGTTTTGCCTGGCAAATCAGAACAGATTCTCAAATAGATTACACAAATGAAACTCTTGCTATCTTCGACTCTTATAGAAGATTTCCTACTCAAACCCTTTTAACAGGCATATTTGATACAAAAGGTTATCAGCAATCTTATCATCAGTTTAGTTTTACCTATCGCGAAAATTATAACAAAAGATTAGCATTTGGAGTGAAAGCAAGTTTATTGAGCGGCATTATTTACAATGATTTAAACATTTCGGATTCACGCCTGTATCTCGATCCTGAAAATGATTACCTGGATATTAGTCTTGCAGGCACATATTCAAGCAACTTTAACGATCAGAATAAAATTACCAGAAATACAGTTATACCAACTTTTAAAAACCCTGGTGTTTCAATTGGCTTTAGTACTAACTACACCACTAAAAAAGGACTATTTTTGATGGCTAACATTAAAGATTTGGGGTTTATTTGGTGGCGTAACAACACTCAACAAACAACAGTTAATACAAGTAAAACCATAACAGATCTTCAAAACCAAGGCAACACAAACCAAGAAATCAGAGATATATTCGAGTTAAGGGAGCAACCAGGTAAATTTACAGCCTTAACTAATGCTAAAGCCGATATTTACCTTTCTAAAACCTACGGTTTCTACCAACCAGCTTTGGCTGTTTCAAAAAATCTATTCTATAGAGGTGGCGATATTGCCTTTATCAACACATTCAAATACAATAATTTAGCTGGAAGTGTTACGCCTTTATACAATCTGAACAACGTATTTATGGTTGGCTTACAGGGTAAATATCAAACCCCTAACTTCGAATTTTTTATGGGTACCGATAACTTAATTTCATCAGCAAGCACTGCAAAATCAATAATAAAAAATGATGCAACCTTAAATGGTTCTATTGGTGCATCTTTTTACATGGGGGTGGGCATTAAATTTGGAAACATTGTAAATCACCCTCAGTTTAGCGATGTAATGCCAGGTATCAACGACAATGAAGGAGGAAGTTTCTTTAAAAACTTATTTTCTATCTTTAAAAAGAAATAGTTTAAACCTTCTTTTTAGGCTGAGTTAAAACAAAATCCTTCAAGTAAAAAGGCTCAAAGTATGCCACATCTTCAAAATTAGCGTGCGTAAAGGCATTTAATGCTAGTGAAGACATATTGCCTGCAGAATTAAAATTCGAATCACTAAATAAAGCATTAGGATGGTTTAATACATCAGCACATTTAGCTGCGCCATCACCTAAAAAGGTAATTTTATAATTAGATAATAATTCTGAAAAACTTTGTTCGTCTATTATTTTTGCTGATGTTTCTTCCAGTACGTTCAGATTTCCATCTAAAACAGTTGTATATACTTCCATCCTTCTCGCATCAATCATCGGGCATATTAAACCTTCATAATCTGGTTTTTCGAGAACAAATCCAGCAGCCATCATTTTTAAAGTTTCGATAGCAACTAATGGCTTATCTAAAGCGTAACATAAGCCTTTTGCAGTAGAAACGCCGATGCGCAAGCCTGTGTAAGAGCCAGGACCTTTACTAATTGCAATTGCATCTAAATCGCTCAGATTAAGTTCTGAATTCTGCATTACACTTTCAATAAACAAGGTTAAATTGCTTGCATGAAGATTCTGACCGCTCTCTTCTTTTATAGAAACAGTTCTACCATCAATCGATAAAGCAACTGAACAAACAGCCGTAGCAGTTTCTATTTGAAGTATTTTAGCCATAATGCAAAGATATTAAAGAAATGGAAAATGGTTAATGGAGATATGAAAGAATAAATCTAATTTGAAAATAATTTAAGGCACAGGATCATGGCCATGAGCACCCCATGGATGGCAACGACCAATTCTTTTTAAAGCCATCCACCCGCCCTTAAACGGGCCGTGTTTTCTTATTGCTTCTATTCCATATTGCGAACACGTTGGCGTAAATCTACAATTAGCGCCAAGCATTGGCGAAATAGCGTATTGATAAACTCTTATCAACCCTAAAAAAAACCAACCAAAAATTTTATTGATTAGCTTCATCAGGTTGAATTAAAGTTTGAAAACGCTTAAAAGTAGCAATCAGTTTTTTCTGAATAAACACAAACTCGTACTTATCTTTACCAACAAATTGTATAGAAAACAAAAGCAAACCTCTGTCAGTTGGTAATGGAGTATAGAAATTTTCTTCTTTATTCAGCCTGTAAGCCTCTCGAATTCTGCGTTTAAGCAAATTGCGATCAACCGCCCTTTTGTATCTCTTCTTTGGGACATTGATAACCACCTGAGCCTGAACCTCGGCTGGTTCATCAATAAAGAGATAAGAAACCCGAAATGGGTATAATAAAAAAGAAGAACCGTTTTTAAACAACAGGGCTAAATATTTCCTGCTGCATAACCGTTCTTCTTTTCTGAATGTGTACATATACTTTTGATTGATAATTGCAGATTTGATCTGCCAATTCCGAATTAACGGAAAAGCAATCAAAAATTATGCTTTATGCTTGCGTTCGTCAGAAACTGTTAATCTTTTTCTTCCTTTAGCACGACGTGATGCTAATACTCGTCTGCCGTTAGCTGTTGCCATTCTTTCGCGGAAGCCGTGTTTGTTTCTTCTCT
>Ga0247813_10000083_pt1 | contig 123233 bp, 108 predicted proteins | sample UWRJL169409C1_FD_180719 | JGI IMG/M metagenome (GOLD analysis project Ga0247813, IMG submission 180719) | Plant litter microbial communities from Arlington Agricultural Research Station in Wisconsin, United States - UWRJ-L169-409C-1 | ecosystem: Environmental > Terrestrial > Plant litter >...
CTGCTACATTTTATAATAAGTAATATCTAGCAATTGTCCTGCAGGATACAAAGCCTGCACTTCGGCTGTAACACTGCTAAAATCAAAAGTAGCCACACCATCAATATTGCTGCCTGAAGCCACATCATCACATTCGGTAAATACTTTTTGAAACGTGGAAGGAATCAGTGTTGTTGAAACTTGAAGATTGATCCGGGCAGTCTCATAACAACCGTTTGCATTTTGAACCCTGACAAATACTACATCGTTGCTTACCGATTGGTTGGTATAGCTTGTATGATTGGTGATGGCACTTGTATTGTCTTTGGCTGCTTGAAGCGTTTCATGAAAAGAGAAAGCCAGTCCTGTGGTGTCGTTTACTAATAATGAAATGACTTGATTTAGGTTAAAAGCGCTGAAGCCGTCATTATCATCGTCGCACTGCTTTAAATTGATGCTATTGGAATTCAAGACAGGAAGCGGATGAATGGTAATTTCTCTGGTGTTGGTTCCTGTACCATTAGGTCCGGAAGCGACTACCGAAACCGTATAGTTGCCAGGAGCACTGTAAACATGTGTAGGACTTAAGACGTTTGAGGTGCCCCCATCTCCAAAATTCCACACCGCTGAAGATATATTCTGGCTGCCATTCAATTCAAAAGTGGTATTTTGCCCTACACAGGCATTTTGCAGCAGGATATTGGTGGTAAAGAAGGACTGGCAAAAATTAGGAAGGCCACTTTTGCAAACGCGTCCATTCAAATCTATGGCGTTATTCTGAAAATCACAACCCATACCCGACACATTGGGGTTATTTATCACACCTAGTTTAGGAGAACCCCATAATGCGACATAGATCTTATTATCCGGACCTAATTGTAGCGATAATGGAGCCGAAGAATAATCAGTTCCATTTATAATAACGAGAGATGAATCAATAGGATTAGTGGTTAAATCAAATTGCAAAATCCGACTGTTGTTTGTGGCATACAAGATCTTACTGTCGATAGAAAACTCTATTCCATAAAGGCCTGAAAGTACGGGAGAGACTTCATATACCAGGGTTTCGTTTGAAAGAATTCCGGTGGCATTGTCAAAATCAAAAAGTACTACTTGCCTATGTCTAGTGTTACACGAAGCAAGCTTGCTCCCGTCAGGAGATATTTTAATTGCACCTGCATAATCTTCCATAACAACATAATCACCTAAAAATAAACTTGTGCTGTTTTGAACGGGTGTGGGATCCAATCCGTTTTCGGTTAACAGGTAACTATAATAGATGTTACTATTCCATCCATGGGTAATAATCCAATAATCAATATTATTGGCATGCTTTACAGCCGTTAATTTTTCGCAGGTCGGTGTATAAATAGGTATGTTTTTTTCCGAAGTTACAGCTCCAAGCCCTGCATCTAAATTTATATCTATGACAGAATAGCAAAAACCGTTGACTCCTGCTTCATCATCAACTGTAAAAAGATAGTATAAGTTGGGGGCATTTGGCTTCTGAAGAATCAAGGACGATTGGGTGGAGGACGTATCTCCAAATAACCCCGTTCCATTGGGCATCACCACATGATTTTTATTATAAACCGTTACCCCATTGGTATAAAACATCAACTCACCTGATGCATTGGACAGCACAGATGTTCCCTCATTCGAATTTAACTGACCGTCCGTCAAGGCAACCGGTACGCCACTATTGAAATCTAAACCGGCATTTTCTCCAAAATACCAAATATTGGCTTCACCTTGTGCATAAGAAACAAGGAAAGACAAAAATAAGAATATGGAAAAAGTAAGCTTCACTTTTTTAGTTGGTGTTAGTATATATCCGATCCTATTGTGGAATTTTTCTTAGGATTTTCTTGAGCATAAGTACAAAAAAAACAGTTGCAAAACAATTAGTGAAATTGATTTTCCCATAACTGAAGTGTAAAATCAGTTGGGCCATTCGATAAAAAGTGTAAATTCTAAGCCTATTTCTGGAAAGGAATAACTGATGCTGCTGGGCTTAGTGGCTAAATATGCAGCAAAACTAAGCTCTTTATAAGGAACAGAACCACCGAGCAGATTTGCTGCTTCAAGCTCTCCATCCACTTCACCAAGGCTAAAATAAAGATGTTGGTCCGGTTTCATATACAAATTTTCAGGACTGATATCCCAGGTCAAATTGCCTTGATTTTCAAGAATTGCCGAACGGTACCATAAACGAATTCCGTAATCAGGAGTCATTCCATTTCCTATCTGATGTTTAGAAAAGGCAAAGGCCAGATCGGCCAACCGATTCGGATCTGTTTCTGCATATTCCGGATCAAAAGTGCCATGTATGTTTTGAAAGGAAATGAGCTGAAGGCCCGTAATCTTGATGGCTTGACCGCGAACCACATTCACAACGATCTGCTTTTCTGAAACTTCTTCCTTCTCGTTTTTAGCCCTTACGGAAATTGTTTTTTCGCCCAGGTCATCTAGAGCATAATACAACGTATGAGGGGTTCCAGAACTACTGCCATAGCCCGAAGAGGTAAAATTGTCAAAGGATGGCCAAATGTATTTCAGATCTTCATTCGCATTGACTTCAATACTAAAGATTTGATCTATTGCAACCTCATTGCCGTCAGAAGGTGTAAGCTCGATACTAAAATTGCTTTCTGCTTCAGACGAATCATCGGATGAACCGCAGGCGAATAAAAATAGTGTTAGTAAATAGAGTAGGTTTTTCATTTGCTTATACTTATATTGTTTTATTATGCATCAAATAAATCCCCCAAACATTACTTGAGAATTCAACCGCTAAAAACTTTATTTCATTTTCATTTTTAATAATATTTAACACTTGCGCGGTATATTTTTGATTATAAGAAGGGTCAACAACTGTAACATATTCTCCAGTGTATATCCATTTGGAGTCCCAAATATTTATACCGTTAATATAATATTTGTTCATATCTGTAATAACATCCTTACATACCCATTCGCTTGAAATTGAATCCTTCATAAACATTTATATTTTTATTAAATAGCCATTATTTGGGTTTAAATACCATTCTATAGTTTGAGGTAGCCTATATTGAATTCCTCCTCCATTTTGAAAATAATATGGAGCAATAATAGCACCCTCAACATTGGGGATTGGTTTTATTACTTTATAAGAATTCAATTGTACATCTTTTGTATTATATTCTGGTGGAAGTGATCTCTGAGAAAATGTTGTCCCCTCTGGCGATACATAGGATCCCTTTTCTGAACCGTATCTTGTTATTACCTGTCCTTCATTTAAAGTTACATTAAACTCACTTCCTTTTATTCCTCCATTATTTATCGGATAATTTATTTTTTCTCCATTCAAAGGATTAATTCCATTTGCTTTTGAATTTGCATATGCTCCACTAGCTCCGGTAACAGCTCCAGTAACAAAACCCATTTTTGCACCACTTACAGAACTATCAATTGCAGTACTCAAACTTGCACCTGACATTAATGCCATAGAAAAACTCGTTAGACCCCCACCTAGAGCTCCACCAAAGGCTCCAGTAATTGTACCCATTAACAATGGACTGGTAACCTTAATTCCATTAATAACGATTGTATTGATTGCACCACTTGCCCAACTTCCTATTGCACCACCTATAACACCCGAAAATCCACCTATAATCATACCTTCAACAGGGTCTGATCCTGATAACCAAGCGTTAGTTCCACCCAAGAGAACTCCAGCTGCGACCCAGCCTGGAGGACCATAAAGAGATAATACACCCGCTCCAAAACCTGATCCAAATGCCGCAGCACCTTTACCTACTACATCCCAAAAATTACCAGTAATGTTTCCTTGCCATATATTTACACCCAGATTTACAAAACCACCTATTACCCCAGCTATTAAATCATCGACTCCAAACCATTCACCATTTACATCCTTAAATTTAGTTGGATTATTCAAACAATACCCATATCGGTTAAAGTTTTGAGTATTAAAAGGATCCTGGACAAAATTATCGGGTTGCAAAAACCGATGTACTACAGGGTCAAACAACCTACCGTTCATGTGTATTAAATTCACACCCGTCAAATGCTCGTGACCGGTATAGCCTCTATCAATAACGTTTAGCTTTGTGAGATTATTGCCGTTGCCATCTTGAACTCGTGTAATGTTTCCCCAAGCATCAAACAACCGCTTTTCCTGGACCACACCAGCTTGATCGGTTATGGCCAGTATAGAGCCTTGATAATCCCGATGAAGATATAAATAATTTTGAGTGGTGCCATCACTTTTCAAGATTAACGGAGCACTGTACGCATCACCTCCAATATACATTATAAATTCTACTCCCTCCAATGCCAAATCTTGCTTGATTTCCATTGTACCATCAATGGAATAATGTTTTCTGTTTTTTCTAGACAATTTATCGGGCTGCAAACCACCATAATACATAGTAGAACGGCTGTTGTTCATATTATAGATAAAACTTAATTTATCTTTTCCATCTTCCGATATGTCAACAGGACTTTTAAATACATTATAGCTTATGTTTAAAGTGCTTCTTGTTTGATAGTACTCTTTAGTATTGGTAGTCAAGTCAATGGAAGTGTTTTGGAATGGTTTATCCGCACTATAATTATAGATACCTACTGCATTTTTATCAATTCGACCCAGATCATCATAAGTTTGGGTTTCATTTTTTTCAAGGGTTATCTTGATATCATCCATGTCATAGACCATAGAAGCAGCTGATGCAGTGCTATTATGAATGACGAATTTTACATAGATATCCGAAAAGGTGGTAACAGTAGTTACTAAGGAGAAAGTACTGTTTATAGGCACGCCAATTGTAGTATTATTGATCATCTGTCCTGTTTCAGGATTTTTTTCGTAAAATGAAATCCTTAAGGTAGTCCCCGCAGTGGCCGTATTTACAGTGACCTTTCCTTTAATAGTTATTTTTTGTCCAGCTAAGGCGTTTGTCAATACCCGCTTTTCAGCACCTTTTCCTTGTCCAGATGCCGTTACTCGAAGAGCTCCGTTTAGTAAGCTTAATCCTGCTCCACCAACAGATTGAAATCCTTGCACGTTGGTGTTGAAGTTACAATCACATAGCATTTCCCCAGTTTCTTTCCAACTTGTTAATCGGTCTAAAGTATCGTAGATAAAATCCTCCTTATAATCAAACATGCTGTTCGTACGGCTGGACAAGTTACCCGTCTGCGCGGTAAATCTAGTTGAAAGCACCATAACGTCCGATGGTGCTGTTCCACCTATAGAGTGCTTATATTGTGATGGAAAACCATACTGATCATAGGAGTTGGTGATTGAAATGCCGTTACCCATAGTGGCTGTAGTCAATTGTCCCCTCGCATTTACGGTATTGGTTTGCCACAAGACTGCATTGGTTGCATCATCTAGAATTTGCCAATGGTAGCCGTTTTTATAGGTGTTCCGAATCCATTTATTGGATGTTTTGGAATCTGTTGTATTTACTGCTATGAATAATTCTTTTTCAGCCCTTCCATAATCGTCATAGAGGAACGCCCTTTGAAAGTAAGCATTAAAACCACTTTCTTCAGAAGTAAACAAACGTTTGTAATTATCATATACATAGGCGTAGTTAGTAAAAAAACCACCTGTAAGATCGTCAAATCTAGCGCTTGTTAAAAGCTTTGTAGTAGGATTATAGGTATAAGTGGTTTTAGAATTAGTGGTATCTCCATTCGTTCCAACAATTGTTTTTTCAGTTACCTTCCCAAATGTATCTAGAGAATAAGTGGTAACACCTTTCAATAAATTATTTTCTTTTTTAAGCTCTCCAAATTCATTATACTCGTAGAGAAAAATTCCAGCCGATGGATCATTCAATTCAGTCTTTCTTCCCCATCCATCTTGTTTTATAGTTGTTTCTATACCATTAAATGTAGACTTTTTTAGATTGCCATTTGCAAAGTGCTCATAGTAAATAGTTCCTCCATTATCAGTCAAGGAAATAACATTTCCAAGTGAGTTCTTCGTAGTAGTAACCGTCTTTACTCCATCATTAACCGTTGAAGCCAATCCTGAATAGGAAATATTTGTTGTTTTACCTGTGTGATTGACTGTTTGGATTAACCTACCATAATCATCATAAGCACTGGTAGTAAATTGAGTAGGAGTTCCTGTCAAATTAGCATAAGGTTCGCTTACACTAATTTTTCGATCATAAATATCATATTGCTTTTTGATATAGGACCAGGTATTGTCTATGTTCTTAGTCCCAGAAATAACAAGTCTATCTAGATCATCATACTTAGAGACAGACGAACTGCCATCGTCACTGGAAGTAGTTATTAAGACAGTATTGGATTCTGGTTTGCTAAAAACAAAATATATATTCTTGCCTAGGTAATCGGTGGTCTTTTTCTTTTTACCCCAAACATCATATTCATGCGTTGTTATAAGGGGATAACCGGAATTAGAAGGTAGAGTTTCTGTAAGTAATAAACCGTTGCTAGAATTGTAGGTATAGGTTGTAGTAAGACCCTCAATGTCAATAGAGGTTAGTAAAAACCTTCCTGTTCCATCATAGGTGTAGTTTGTTACTCTTGGTGCGAGTGCACCAGCAGTGATCGTTTTTTTGGTAATGTTTCCAAAAACATCATATAAATTATCTTCCGTTAAATAACTGGTCAAATGTCCTTTCTTTTGAACTTTTGAAAGCAGATGGGAAGTATTATAGGCATAAAGCTCCTCTCCAGTCATTGAGCTGTTATTGATATCGACTGTCTTTTTCTTAGGACGGCCTATGTAATAGCTGGTTCCTGTAGGTTGATTGAAATATTCTAATGTGTTGATTTCGGTCTTTTCAACACTTGTCCCATTCTTGCTAATCGTTGTGGAACTTAAAGGATTATTGTATTCATCATATGTTGAGGTAATTTCCTTGGAAGTCCCATCTAGACGATTTGAACTTGTAGTGGACGTGTTTTTAATTTTAAAAACTTTATTCGGCAATAATTCCGTAGTGTAGTTCAATAATGTTCTAGAAATATAATCAGATGGCGTATTGATCATCATCCCTCCATTGAAGTTGCCTAACACTGAGTAAGTTTCAATGATAGCACCCCTTTTATTTACATCATGCTTGGATATGGTTGAAATTGCTGAATAATCATCATTAAACCAATTGGTTTTGGACAGTCCTCTAAAGCCTAAAAAGCCAATTCCCTCAATATTTGTAACCGCGCCATAGTATTTAAACTTTTGTTGCTTGTATTCATTTTGACTAACTTTTTCCAATTTTGAAACCACTTGGAAGGCATGGGAAACATTGATGTCAAAATTTGGATAACTTTCGATATAGGCAGAAGGTTCAAAAGTCTGCTCACACGGAGAATTTGGTAACGGACAATTAGTACTTAATGGAGAGTACGTGATTATTTCTTTGACACCGTTCCCAAGAACTATTTCTTTTAATCGTGTATCGATTTTATTGTCTTTTGAAGATTTAAAAGTTCTAATTGAATTTCCAGAAATTAGAGCATATTCTAAATTTTGGTTGAAACTGTTATGATCTAGAAATATTGGCAAAGCCCCTCTTCTTATATTGGTTATATTTGATGATATTTGAGAACCTTCAAAACTAATTGTGGTGCCATTAAATCCTTTATTTTCAAGAAGTTTTAACCTTGTATCAACTGGATTCCCTCTAGTATTATCATAACTTACATTGCCTATTTGACCGTAACCTTCAACAGTAGCATTTGTTTGAATAATTATATCCGTTTTACCATCACCATTGTAATCACTTGCAATATAGTTTACTTCTTCTAACAATATTGTTCCAGTTGGCCAACCATCACTCCCTGTTTGGTATATTAATCTTGGAATATTATAAATGACTCCTATTGAGGTAGTTTTTATTTCGAAGCCATTTCCTTTAGAAAAAAAGAAACTCCAACGATCTACTGTATTTTCTTGAGGAATAACGAAATCAATTTTACCATCTCCGTTAAAATCGCCTAAATATCTTGGCTTCTCCGATAGAATCGCTGTGTCTGTTTTAGTAAACATCGAAACGAGTTGATTATTCGCATTTAAAGTATATACTTTAACCATTCCTGAATCAAAAACCATTAAATCCGATTTTCCATCACCATCCACATCAGCAACAACAAATTTACTCTCATTAGTAGTTATGATCTGACCAGCGGCGTTTACAAAATTTGTAGTCAATCTCCTGTCTAGATTTACAAAATAGGTTTTTCCGCCAGGAACAGTAACATTGGAGTAAGTATAACAATTGCCTTGACAAACAACGCTTTGATAGGTAGTGCTTTTTTCTATTGCAATAACATCTGTCAATCCGTCCCCATTAAAGTCTCCACTTACAAATTCCCTCGGAACAGCATGGTATCTTGTTTCTCTAGGAACTGGATCAATCAACCCTCCTATATTTATGGGACCAACCCAATCACCCTTCACAGTACCACATATTGACCTGATAAAGAATTGATAAGTTCGAGAGGCACTAATCGGATTTATAACTAACGAATTCTGATTTGCAACGGTATAGGTTCCTATTGGAGCATTATTGGAGGGGGGTACTGCCGTTCCCGTTTGAAAATAATAGACCTCCCAAGATGTGGGAACTGGAGTTCCCGTCTGCCCCCAAGTCAACGTGGCTTGAAAATTTACTATAGGGCTCAACGAGATATTAATAGGACCTGGACAACTAGGGTTGCGTGGATCATTAGGGTCAAGCGGTGTTTCACTTAGTGGTGAAGGTTCATATAGTAATTCTTCTTGCCCATTATCAAAATCGATACTCTCTGAGTTTTCAGATTGTTGAGGTGAACTTGGACTGCTCATACCGCTGTTGCAATGGGGTAAATTAGGACAATCGACCTCATACGACAATTTAGGAAATTCATAAAGGCGGTCATATTGATTAGTATATGTTGTAGAACTGCCTGTTGAAAAATTTTTGAAAGATGTTACATTACTCGCTGTGTTATGCTGAATGACACACCATCCCTGCATTGGCATTAATTTAAAATCACTGCTAAGCCAGGATGTTGGAAATATATCGACGAATTCACCTAGATTATATCCAAGTCCTGTTATATTTCCCGAGTTCTGATCATTGAAATTGAAAAGCGAAAATTTTTTCTTTGCATCTGGTCCTGTGGTGGGGTAAAGAATGGCGTCAATTTTACCATCACCATCAAAATCACCGGTAATACTGGCCATATTTTCTAGGCTTGCATTAGTGAGATTTGAAGATGTAAGAGGGTTTCCTGTACTGAAGAGGCCTTCGTTTGAAGTAGTCTCATAATTGAAAACTGTAGGATTAAAATTTTTAGAATTATCACCACTCTTTTCAGTAATACTCACTAATCTATCATATCCTAATGATGTAGGTTCATGAGCCAATAAATAATTTCTAAAGCCAACATTATTACCCTTGACCTTGATTTCACTCAAGATGTTATTTCTTAAAAAACTCAATCCTCCAACATATGCTTGCTCTGGTCGTGTTCTTGTTTTGTATACAAACGAAATGTCATTTATGGCGGTAGTGGTTAGTCTTGTGCCATACTTGATATTACTTATTGTTAAATTATTGTTGACAGTGGTATACTGGTACGATATCCTAACACCTTGCGGATTTTGCCAATATAAGATCGCCCATTCAGTGTTGGAGCGAGAAGTAGCAGAATTGCCATATTCAGCTATTGATCCATCAGGGTAATTGATAACAAAATAAGCTGGACCATAAGCAATACCACTCGGATGGACTCCATATGATGTGATTTTGACATTTGAAAAACTTTCTGTTTCATAGATAGCACCATTTGCCCCATAGGAACCACTTTTAATTACAAGTCTTTGTCCATCTAAAGCAAATCTATCAAGATTATCAAAATCTACCGCATCGATTGCGCTATCGTGAAATTTGGTTGAAGGTATTCTTGTTATAACTGAAACTCCCGAAATGTTCCATCCATATCCTGCCAATCCATTACCACTCTGACTATTGTAAGATAACGAGATTTGTGGAACAATTCCATTTATACCAGGAGGAACAGCAATTGGAATATTGTAAATAGAACCTCCCGTCAATGAGACCGATAGTTCACCTTCTGTCAATCCAACTTCCTGAGAGGTTCCAGTTTCTTGTGAGAAAGTTAATGCAGTTGTTAGAAACAAAACTGCTAGATAAAAAATTTTCATTTTACTTGTAGATTATTTTTTAATGACTTTTAATGTTTTCTGCTCTCCATCGGAATATAAAAGAACCAAATTGTACATACCTTCGGGATATCCTGTGAATTGTATAGATATAGTATTTTCTTTTGCAAGCTTGTTCCTGGACGTTAGCAACTGCCCTGTAAGCGAATACAAATCAACACGCTCAACAAATTTATTCTCCGACATCACCCATTTTACAAACAATTCTTCCTTGACAGGATTGGGATAATATTTAACATCCTCATAGATATCCGATTTAAGCAAATCCTCCTCAACCAAATCTTCAATATTCTTTATGGAATCAGAGTTTGTAGCTCTAGCCATATTGATTGCGTATCTCTTTATTTGGTTGCCAGCCGTATCGTAATCAAATAATATTTCGTTAAATTGGGCATAACCTGAATTTAGAAGAAGCAACATAGTTGCAATAAAGATTCTTTTCATAAAGATTCAATGTTGGATTGTTAAAAATTTTCGCCAAAGATAATTATTACCATTTCATTTGATTACGGTTTTTCCGTAATAATTGTTAAATTTTGTAATCTTCTATTGGTTAATGATTTCGACTTTTAAAGACCTGATTTTATCATTACCATAACACCGATGATGCCGATTTGCAAAAACAAAAACAGACCACATTAGTCCACTTCAAAGAAACAAAAATGAAAATACCCATTTATGGTTATTTTTTAGCATCCTTCCAATCACTAGGTTTGGAAAAACTTTTAATCATGAAAAAACCTAAAACCTTTTTGCATTTAGCTTTAAGTATTCTTTTTCTGGCACCTGTGATTTCCTGTTCTTCAGATGAAGAAGGAGATGACACAGGTGGCGGAACAGTAAGCAACACTCTACACCTGAAATTCAAAACGCCTGATTGGGAAAGAACCATCAATTGCGAACATCTGGATTTGATGCCGATGAATCCAGCGGATGGCGTTTTTGCTGTCTCGGCCACCTCTGCCTCCACAAATGAAACGTTTTATTTCTCGTATCCCCAAGACAGCTCGGAAATGAACCAGGTTTCCAACTACAAGAAATACGGAATCGTGGGCTATGGCGACAACAATGCCCCGTTTCAGTTTTCTCAAAAGCTTCCCGACAATCAAGGCAGCAATGATCGATTGATCAGTCTTGCTGATAATCCTGCTGCCTATTACAATGAGGTTGAAAAGATTGAATACATTGGACACGAAGCTGATTATTCCATCTTCAAAGTAAAATGCAAATACAATATGCGGACGTATTTGTTAAGCAATGAAGCTACCATTAAAGATGTTTCGGGAACATTCCATTTTAAAATAAGGACCACAAGAAATTAACCTCCTATTTCACAAAGTCTTATCGAAGTGGCAGTTATTTTTTATCTTTGGGCAAAAATTTTGCTTTTTGATGAAAAATAGCTACCTCTTCGTGTTTTTGTTTTCGGCTGCAACACTGTTTGCGCAGCATCCACACAATGATACTTTCAATATTGCCGAGTCAGAAATGAAATCGGCTTCACAGGTGATGGCTTTTGCCACGAATCCGAATACGGCAAATTACGACGTCACGTATCATAAATTGGAATTCACTGTAAATCCCTCCGTGTTTTTTATCACAGGAAAAGTAACGACGACTTTTACCGCCTTGTCGAACATGTCAACCGTCACTTTTGATCTGACCAATGAGCTTACCGTAAGTTCCGTTACCAAAAACGGAACACCTCTGGCTTTTGTCCAAAACAGCAACGACGAATTGGTCATCACGCTTCCAACGGTCCAAACCGCGGGAACTTCTGCTTCAGTTGTAATCAATTATTCGGGAGCGCCCTCACAAGGAGAAGATGCTTTCACGACCGAAACCCATAACGGAACACCAATCCTTTATACCTTGTCGGAGCCTTACGGGGCAAGAGATTGGTGGCCCTGCAAGCAGGATCTGAACGACAAGGTAAACAGTATTGATGTCTACATTACCGCTCCTTCCACCTATGTGAGTGTTGCCAACGGAAAAGAAATGGGACAAGTGAACAACGGAAACGGGACAAAAACGACCCACTTCAAGCACAATCATCCGATTCCGGCCTATCTCATTGCGATTGCAGTGACAAATTATCAGGTTTTTACACAGGCAGCAGGAACCGCTCCAAATGAATTCCCGATTGTAAATTACATCTATCCTGAAAATTTCACAACTGCGCAGGCAAGTCTTGCCGTGACACTCCCCATTATGGATCTTTACGAAGATTTATTCGAAACCTATCCTTTTGCAGATGAAAAATATGGTCACGCCCAATTTGGATGGGGCGGCGGAATGGAACATACCACGGTCTCTTTTATGGCAAGTTTTGACAGGGAATTGATCGCCCACGAATTGGGCCATCATTGGTTTGGCAATAAAATCACCTGCAGCTCATGGAACGACATCTGGCTCAACGAAGGCTTTGCCACCTATATGTCGGGTTTGGTTGTGGAAGATTTTGATGGCGAAAATGCCTTTATCAATTGGAAGAACAGTTTAATCTTTAACATTACTTCGCAACCCGGAGGTTCGGTTTATGTGCCAGAAAGTGATATCTTGAATGTAAATAGGATTTTCAGCAGCCGATTGTCCTATAACAAGGGAGCAATGGTAGTCAACATGCTTCGGTTGAAATTGGGTGACACCAACTTCTTCCAAGGGCTGAAAAATTATCTGGCAGATGCAAACCTGGCCTATGATTATGCCGAAACGAATGATTTGAAAGTACACCTGGAAATTGTTTCCGGAACCAGCCTAACGGAATTTTTCAATGACTGGGTTTACGGCCAGGGCTATCCAACTTACGCTATCGAGGCACAAAATATCGGTGCGGGGCAAGTCAAATTCATCGTAAACCAGACACAATCACACGCGTCAGTGTCCTATTTTGAAATGCCATTGCCGATCAGGGTTTATGGAAATGCCGGCCAGCAGATGGATCTGGTTTTGAACCATACGTCAAACGGCCAACAATTTACAGAGAATGTCCCGTTTGTGATTACTGATTTTGATTTTGACCCAAGAAAGGAAATCATCTCCAAGAACAATGTCACGAATCTGTCAACTGAAGCATTTTCCTTGCTTCAGGAATTGGTCCTTTTTCCAAATCCTGCTTCCGATATGCTAAGATTGAGCATTCCCCGGAACTTGAAGATTCAAGAAGTTGTTTTCTACAATACCATCGGACAGAAGATCCAAGCTTCTACGGAAACTTCCTGGAACATAGCGGATCTTGCTTCCGGGGTTTATTTCATAAAGGTATATACTGATTCAGGTATGAAGCAGATCAAGTTTATAAAGGAGTAATAGAATCAGCAACACGGATTGCACGAATTCCCACGAATTAATTTATGAAAATTTGTGCAATCCGTGTTGAAGTTTTAAAACTACTGGATTGCCTTTATCCTGGATGCCAAAAAAGTAATCAGCAAACCGAAAACACCGATAAAGGCGAAAGAGAACTTTAATCCGAAAGCTTCGGCAATGTACCCGATAATCGGAGGTCCCATCAAGAATCCAAGGAAGCTCACACTTGAGACTATCGTCAACGCTTCGCTCGGAGAAACACTTTCGTTTTTTCCGGCAACGCTGTAAACGGTCGGAACAATCGTGGAAACACCAAGACCGACAACCATGAACGCTATTGTAGAAGGTATCAGGTAAGGCAGGAAAACAGAAGTGAAGAGTCCACTCGAAATCATGATGCCGCTGATCTGCATTACCTTTTTCCTCCCGAATTTCAAGATGAGCTTGTCGCCGAAAAACCTTCCGCCGGCCATCATCACCATGAACGAAGTATAGCCGATAATCACCAACGGCCCAGGAGCCAACACTACATCCTTGAAGTAGACCCCGCTCCAATCAAACATCACGCCCTCGCTGGCCATGCAACAGAAACCAATCACGCCCAGCCACATCAAGGTAGCATCCGGCCTTGTGAAGAATTTCTTTTTTTCCAATACTTTTTTTGCCTTGGCTTTTATCAGATGCTTGAAATTGAGCGACATTACTACCAATACAAGTCCGAAAACGATTATGAAATGCGTATAAGGCGAAAGTCCGAAAGACAACATCACCAAGCCAATCAAGGCACCCGTAAATCCCGCCGTACTCCACGCACCGTGAAACGAAGACATGATGGTGCGCTTGTAAAGTCCTTCTGCATAGACACCTTGGGTATTGACGGCGATGTTGGTGAAATTTCCGAAAATTCCGAAGATAAAAAGCACAAGGGAAAGTTGCCAAGGTGCAGTTGCCAAACCAATGTTCGTCATCATAAACGCATACAAGACCATCGCAATAAGAATGACCCTATGGCTTCCAAACCTGGCCACGACCTTTCCAGAAAATGCCATTGCCAATAATTGTCCCAACGGAATGGCGAACAAGATGGTCCCCAAATCACTTTCGCTCAAATGAAGCGATGCTTTCAAGTCGGGAATCCTGCTGGCCCAAGTGGAAGAACACAAGCCCATCGCAAAATAAAAAAGCGAAACCGCCCAGCGGGTCCTTATCAGATAGGATTCCTTTGCGTGCTTGTAGCTTTTTAATTTTGGCCGGGTGTTGAACGAGTTTATAAATCTGAATTCCATAACATCAGCTTGCTTTGACACTGCAAATGTCCGATATTTTCCATTCCCAAAAGCAAAGTAATTTATTTTTATGAGGAATTGGATTCAGAATTATGGGATATAAAAAAACTGCAATACATAATTGCAGTTTCTTGGGATTTATTAAAACTATTATACGTTTTATTTACTTTTTACCTTTTGAAGATTTCTACAAGCCTCATAAAACATATAAGACAAACGGGTTAGCAATACCATCACTACTGCAAGCAGCAAGAGCGTTTTCAACATACTATTTTCCATCGACAAGGCAATAACGAGCAAAAGAATTCCGAATACGGTTGACTTGGAGTTTTTCAGACTGTTCATAGTTTTGGTTTTTAGATTGTTATATTGAATTAGTAGCGGGTTTTACAAAATGTTACAGCTTTGGGAATTATTAACACAAGAGCCTCGAAAAAGAAACTTTTGGCTTGTTCTTTTTTACCTTTTAAGTTACAGACTAAAAAACTATATTTGCCGATTAATTCCTTACCTTTAGAAGGATAGGGCGAAACGTTGTGAAAGGGATTGTTCTTGGAAGTAAAAAACTTTCGCTATTATTAAAACTGATACAGACACATAGATGAAACATATTAGGAATTTTTGCATTATTGCACATATTGACCACGGAAAAAGCACATTGGCCGACCGTTTGCTTGGTGCTACACAAACTGTAACAGCTCGTGAAGAAAAGGCTCAGTTGCTTGACAATATGGACTTGGAAAGGGAACGTGGTATCACGATCAAGAGCCATGCGATCCAAATGGAGTACAAATACAAAGGAGAGGACTATATACTTAATCTGATTGATACTCCAGGACACGTAGATTTCTCCTATGAAGTTTCCCGTTCAATCGCGGCTTGCGAAGGTGCACTTCTGATTGTAGATGCTGCACAAAGCATCCAGGCACAAACGATTTCCAACTTGTATCTGGCTTTGGAAAACGACCTGGAGATCATACCTGTCCTGAACAAGGTGGATTTGCCAAGTGCCAATCCAGAAGAAGTCAGCGACGATATCATCGATTTATTGGGTTGCAAATTGGAAGACATCATCCACGCTTCGGGAAAGACCGGTTTCGGTGTAGAAAATATCTTGGCCGCCATCATCGAGAAGATTCCTGCTCCAAAAGGCAACAAGGACGAACCTTTGCAGGCCTTGATATTCGACTCACATTACAACCCGTTTCGTGGCATCGAGGTTATTTTCCGTGTGATGAATGGCGAGATCAAGAAAGGCCAGAAGATTAAATTCATGGCCACCGGCAATGAATATTTTGCCGATGAAGTAGGAACATTGAAGTTGAACCAGGTTCCAAAAAGCGTGATATCTACTGGAGATGTTGGGTATTTGATTTCTGGAATAAAGGAGGCGAAAGAAGTAAAAGTTGGGGATACCTTGACCGATGCCAAAACACCAACCACCAATATGATTACCGGTTTTGAAGATGTGAAACCAATGGTATTTGCAGGAATTTATCCGGTTGACACCGAAGATTACGAAGACTTGAGGGCTTCAATGGAAAAACTGCAGTTGAATGATGCCTCATTGGTGTTTACACCTGAAAGTTCTGCCGCTTTGGGTTTCGGTTTCCGTTGTGGATTCTTGGGAATGCTGCACATGGAAATCATCCAGGAGCGTCTGGAGCGTGAATTTGATATGACTGTGATTACTACGGTTCCCAACGTTTCCTACTTGGCTTATACCAAAAAGGAACCAGAAGTTGGTTTTGTAGTAAACAATCCATCAGATTTGCCGGAACCATCTCGTTTGGATCGTGTGGAAGAGCCTTTCATAAAGGCAACCATCATTACAAAGTCTGATTTTGTTGGAAACGTGATGAGCCTGTGTATCGAAAAAAGAGGGCAGATTACCAATCAAACTTACTTGACTACAGAACGTGTAGAATTGAATTTTGACATGCCTCTGGCCGAAATCGTATTCGATTTCTATGATAGATTGAAAACCGTTTCCAAAGGATATGCTTCTTTTGATTATTCCCCAATCGGAATGCGTACTTCCAAATTGGTTCGTCTGGACGTTTTATTGAACAGCCAAACGGTTGATGCACTTTCTGCATTGATCCACGAAGACAACGCCTATAATATTGGAAAAAAAATGACCGAAAAATTGCGTGAATTGATCCCAAGACAGCAATTTGACATTCCGATCCAGGCCGCAATCGGAGCAAAAATCATTGCCCGCGAGACCATCAAGGCCTTAAGAAAGGACGTTACTGCAAAATGTTACGGAGGAGATATCTCCCGTAAGCGTAAGCTTTTGGAGAAACAGAAAAAAGGAAAGAAACGCATGAGGCAAGTTGGTAATGTTGAAATCCCGCAGGAAGCATTCATGGCGGTATTGAAATTGAACGACTAAGTTGTATCAAGATATTTGCATAAAGAATCAAGATTGACCCGATGACGAAAGTTTATCGGGTTTTTTTCTATACTAAAATGTAGTAATTTTCGTTTTTCTAAAAACCCAAACCATTGCCTCTATGAAACACTACTTTACTTTTATCCTGTTACTATTTTCCGTATTTGCTTTTACCAAGGAAACCGTTTCCATTTCTGGAAAAATCAATAATCTTGAAGGAAACGAGCTATTCGTCAACGGCTTGAATTTTAATCTGGCCATTCCTGTAAATGCTGATGGCAGCTTTACAAAAGAATTTGAAATTGAACATCCGGGCATCTATACCTTCTATGCGGATAAAAACAGCTTGTCGGTTTATTTAGCTAAAGACATTCAACTTGCAATCAATGCCGATGCCAGTAATTTTATCCCGACTGCTAAACTTTCCGGAAATAACATCGAAGAGAGCAGCTACCTGCTTGAAAAAACGAAACTCTTTGTTCCCACTTTGAATGCAGAAAAGTTTTACACCTTGAAAGAAAAAGCCTTTATCAAAACGGTCGACAGTATTTTATCGGAGAATCAATCATTATTAAAAAGAGGCAACTTGAATACCGAATTCTCTCGTTTGGAAGAAAAGCACATACTTCACGGCGTGCAGCCTTTTTTCAATTATTATAAGATTTATTATTCCATCTACACCAAATCCAGCATTCCAAAGGCAAAATTGGTAGAAGCTAAAGCCATCAAGAATAGCGATATTGAAATCAGTGACGACGAATTTTTCTTCAGTCCTGCTTTCAGGTCGATTGCCTATTCAAAATTCAATCAGGACTTCAAGTCAAGATTTGATGCAAAACCTGCCTTGTGCAAGACCTACCTTGAAGAATATTTCATTACAGTGACAAATCCTGAAGTTCAGGATTTCCTGTTGAAGAATGTTACTAGGGATATCCGAACGAACACCGAAAAAGACAAGCATCTCTTTGATGCTGTCATGGCCTTGTCCAAGGATGAGAAATTCAAAAGCGAATTGGCTGAAAAAATGAAAACCATTGGCAGCCTTGTAAACGGCTCGCCTGCTCCAGGTTTTGAATTATTGGACCACAATGATCAAAAAGTGCGTTTGGAAGATTTCAAAGGGAAATATGTCTATATTGATTTCTGGGCCTCCTGGTGCAAGCCTTGCATTGCCGAAATTCCAAGCCTGAAAAAGGTTGAGGAAAAATTCAAGGGAAGGAATATTGTTTTCCTGAGCATTTCCATTGACCAACAAAAGGATGTTGCGAAGTGGAAAAAATTCATAGCCGACAAAGAATTGGACGGCATCCAACTGATTGCAAACGATGCCTCGGGTTCCCCTGTTTCAAAGGAGTATATGATACAGAGCATTCCGCGATTTGTGTTGATTGATACCGAAGGTTTCCTGGTAGACATCAATGCTCCAAGACCATCGGATTCCAAATTGACCAAAATCCTCAACAAGTTGGAAAAGATTTAAACCATAATGGCCGGGAAATTCCCGGCTCTTTTTTTGCAAAAAAACTATTTTTGTACAAACTCCTTTTTATGCTTGACGAAACCCCCAAGAAATTCGACCGGATTGTTGCGATCCTTATCCAATTGCAATCGAAGAAGATTGTAAAGGCACACGAATTGGCCGAACGCTTCGAGGTGAGCTTGCGAACGATCTACCGTGACATCAGGACCCTGGAAGCTTCTGGAGTTCCGATTTACAGTGAGGCCGGAATCGGCTATTCCTTGATGGACGGCTATCGATTGCCTCCGGTGATGTTTACACGCGAGGAGGCCAGCAGTTTTATTGCTGCGGAAAAATTGATGCAGAAATTTACGGATGCCGAATTGGGAAGCCATTATGCCTCGGCGATGTACAAGCTCAAGGCGGTACTCCAAGGATCAGACAAGGAGTGGGTTTCTACCATTGAATCGAAGGTACTGATGCAGACTTCCGGCACGACCGTCAATGAAAAAGCACCCAATACCTTGGCTTTCCTTTTCAAAAGCATAGCAGAAAAAACTCAAATCATCCTGGGTTACGAGGCCATTGAAGCGGATGGCATAACAGAAAGGATCATTGAACCCGTTGGCGTTTTCCACGACCACAACAACTGGTATTTTTTAGGCTATTGCCACCTCCGGAATGATTACAGGCAATTCAGGACCGACCGTATCCATACCATAAAAAACACAACTGTTCCATTTGCCCTGGAACACGAGCCTTTGGAAACCCATCTGCAAAAAGAAAAACAACAGGCTCCAGCCACGAAGATTGTCATCCTGGTGGCAAAAAAGATTGCCAAATACATTGCAGAAGACAAAAAATTGCACGGTTTCATTTCTGAAAGAGTAGTCGGTGACGATGTTGAAATGACGTTCATGTGCAGGAATGCAGACGAATATTTTCCGCGGTGGTACCTGATGTTTGGCGACCACGCCTCGATCTTGGAACCCGAGGAATTGAAAGCAAGGGTTCTGGAGTTGATTGAAAAAGCCAGATCTGGAATAAAATTCAACCATTAAGAAATCAAGATTATGGTCTTGATTTCTTAATGGCCAAAAAGAACTATCGCTCCCAGAAAAACGGCGGCTGGATGCCAAGTGCTCTTAGGTACACATATCCCTGGCCACGGTGGTGGATTTCATTGTCAATAAAATACAGGAAGTTTTGAATGATCGGAAATTCATATTGTCCAAAAAGGTTGAAGGTATCGCTGAAATCCTCCATACTCAATTGTTCCCAATAGTCATTAATTGTTGCCGTATCCTTGTCCCATTGCTCCAAGTATTGGGCTTTTGTGGTGAATTTTTCAGCTTCTTCTTGAAAAGGTTCTACCTTTCGGTTTACGATTCCTTTCAAACCTGGAGCCCCGATAGCGATCAGCTCCGATGTTAATTGTGCGAAGGTTCTCATTCCTGCGATTGAGAACTCGAAGAAGTCTTTTTCCGGAAAAAGTTCGATGACACGACGGGTTAACGTTCTGTGTCCCTGCCAGTGTTTTACTAAATCTTCCTGACTGATTACTTGGGCTGTTGCGATCATACTATTTGTTTTTAAATGATTATACAGCAAAGATAAATGGGGCCAGTGACAACAGTTTGTCAGCAGTATATTGGAAATTTAAAAAAATTGCAATCCTGTCAAAGAAAAATCCCATAACACGAGGATGTTATGGGATTTGCAAGAATATTTTATTTAGAAATTATCTTTTCATTGAAAAGTGTGCCTTGAATTCCTTGTCAACACCATCGCGGTTCTTGTATTCCAATAGGAACCAGTAATCGGTTGATGGAAGTTGGTTCCCGTTCAACGTTCCGTCCCATTCTTCACTGGAGGCATTCAGGAATTTTACCAATTTTCCAAATCGATCAAAAATATAAGTCTTCGCTTTCAAGTCGGTCAGCCCTTTTATACCCCATGTATCGTTATAACCGTCACCGTTTGGCGTAAAGAAACGCGGATAATTCAAGGCAAAGACTGTCAATTCCAAATCCTGGCAACCGTTCTTGTCAATAACCGTGATGGTATATTCTCCCTGGTATACATACGTAAAGACGTTGCTTTCCTGTGGAATTCCGTGATCCAATTGAAACAAGTAGTCCCCTGAACCTCCCGTCACGTTTACCGTTATGATCTGGTTCAAGTTGAAATCTTCCCCAACGGTAGCCGTTGCAATTGCAGCAGATGAAGCCGAAACGGTACAGCTTGCCGTATTGGAACAACCGGAAACCGTACTGGTCACGGTTACTTCATAAACACCCAATTCAGTAGCCAGATGGTTATTTGTAGTGGTCGGCAATGGATTTCCATCCAAAGTCCATGCAAAAGTAAAGCCTAGGTTTGGAACACCACATTCCAACCTGACAGAATTGTAAGGATCACCTGTTGCATTATTGATGCAAAGGAATTTGTCTTCCAATAATGGCTGTGGAACGCTGTAGACAGCCAAGGTAATACGCGTATCGCTACCGCAGCCATTGCTTACGGTGTAGATGATGTCAACAAAATTGGACACTATTCCTGTCACAAGTCCGTTGCTGTCAACCGTTGCAATACTTGTGTCGCTGCTTGACCAAGTTCCCCCCGGAGTGGCATTCGCAAGTTGAAGCGTTTCGCCCACACAAAGTGACGTACCCCCCGTTATCGGAGCTATTGTCGATGCAGCACTGATTGTAAAGGTAAAATTGTTGCTTCCACCAGCAGTACAGGTGGCATTGTTCTGGGGAACCGTATAGGTAACAAGGTGCGGACCAACCGTACTTGTGCCTACATTGATCTGGCCCGTTGTGGTATTGATGCTCAGGCCTGCATCTGAAGCAAATGTTCCTCCTGTTGTGAAACCTGCACCCAGGGTAGGATTTACTGGTGGAACGTCCGGGCAGACCGGTGTCGTATAGGAAAAAGCAGTAACCGCCGGGGATAGATTGTTTATGGTAATGTTGGCAGGAAAACTTCCGCCTGCATTGCAGGTGGCCGGATCTGGAGCAATCGTGTAGGTAACAACATAAGGCCCCGGAGTACTTCCCGCAACGTCAATTTCCCCGGTTACCGGATCAACATTCAATCCTGTTGTAGAACCAAATGTTCCTCCAGTTGCGAATCCCGGTGCAGTAATCGGCAAAACAGGAGCACTGGTTGTACAAACGGGAGTAGCATAGGAAAAACTTGTTACCGGCGTTATGCCGTTTGTGATTTCGAATGGTACCGAAAAAGAATCACCTCCCTGGCATATCGTCGGATCAGCCACCACGGTATAGGTAATGGTATGAGGACCAACCGTACTTGCCGTGACATTAACTTCTCCTGTCACCGTATCAATTATCAGGCCTGTAGTGCCTGCAAAAGTACCTCCTGCAGTACCCGGAGATGTAGTAGGCAAGACGGGAGCACTGGTAGAACAGACTTGGGCAGGATAAGAAAACGTAACAGATGGAGCTGTTTCGGCAGTAAATGTTATGGTGGCATTTCCAGCATTTGGATTCACACAGTTTGCAGGGTCGGCTGGAAAAGTATAGATCACGCTGTGTGGATTGGCCGTACTCGTAGAAGGATTGACTTCTCCCGTGGCAGGATTGATACTCAGGCCGGAATCTGAACTGAAGGTTCCGCCCGGCGTGAAGCCTGGACCTGGAATTATCATTGCTGATGTGCTGCTTTTACAAATCAAGGCCGGATAAGAAAAGTTCACCCCTGGTGTTATGATATTCTTGATTTCAATTGGAGCCGTATCTGATCCTGCACTTTGACATCCGGATGCCACTATCGTATATTCAACGATATATTGACCCGGCGTACTTGCCGCTACATTGATCTCACCCGTATTCATATTGAGGTTCAGGCCTGGCAGGTTGGAAGCATATGTCCCTCCTGTCGTAAAACCTGGTGCCGGGCTGGGCGTTATAGGACCATTATTGGAACATACTGGAGTCGTATACGAGAATCCGGTTACTGTTGGAGCGCCACTTTGTATCGTGACCGTCAAGGTAAAAGGCGCACTGCATTGTCCTGCATTGGGTGTAAAAACATAGCTCCCGTCTGCAGTATTGCTTATTGAAGCTGGTGACCAGGTTCCAGTAATACCATTGGTAGAGGTTGTTGGCAAAGCTGGAGCAGCTGCACCGCTGCAGAGTGTTGAAGGCAGATTAAACGTTGGCGTCGTAGAAGCGGTAACGTTCAAGGTAATCGTATCGGTTATGGAAGCTCCACAACTATTGGTAGCGGTCAATGTAATGATTATGGTTTGTCCGGCGGCAGTTGCAGGAACAGTATAATTGGTAGAAAGATTCGCAGCGGCAGAGAATGTGCCGCTTGGCGCTGTCCAAGCCACGGACTGCTGTCCCTCGGCCGTACCCACCAATGCGATGGTAGTCCCGGCACATGCACTGATGGGAGTCGTTCCCGCATCAACCGTAAAAGGAGGGACCGGAGCCGCACAACCATAATTCACGTAAGAAGCCACGCCTGCCGGAGTAAACAAGACCGTTGCTCCAACGGCATTTGAGAGCGATGCCCTTTGATAGGTTACTGTATCTGTACATCCTCCAGGACCAGTAAAAGTCATTGAAAGCGTCCGAAATGCAGGATTAGCATTGTAGTTACCGAAATGTCCAGCAGTTGTTGAAGGATTGTTCTGAAAAATAATATAAGTATCTTCCGCTAAAGCTCCAAATGAGTTTGAGTTGGTGTCCATTAAATAACTCGTTACCAAGATAACGGGAGCATTTGCCGGAAGCACTCCCCCTATGGGCTCAATTAAATTTCCACAACCACCTGCAGCATCAATAGCAGCGTTAAGTGCTGCAACTTTTGAAACGGTAGTTGTATTTTGGATCACCCCTTCCCAATCATTGGCTGTGGTTGCCCATATTACATTTAAGTTGCTAGTATTTAGGGCTGTAGTACCTACTCTGAAACGCACCATTTCATTATACCCTTCCGTATTCGGAGTAGGGCTGCAAGCGGCAACTAAAATGCTTTCTATTTGAAAACACTGTGAAAAAGATCTTTGGGAAGAAACAAATGCGAAAAAAAACAAGAAAAGGGTAAGTGTTTTTGTAAATATTTTTGTCATTTTTTTAATGATGTTTTTATTGCACACAAAATGCCCGCGAAAATACTAATTATAATACTCCCAGGCTATTTTTTCAGCTTTACTAAAAAGTTAAATAACAGGATCACAAATCTATTCAAGACGATAGATTCAGAGAAATTGCTTTTGCAAAAAAACGGATCGAATTTTCGTTTTGAACGTACAAATATAGAATGATTAGCGCAACTCTGTGATAAATGTGAATAAAAAACATCAAATTTTAATTAATCCCACAAGCCATCGACACTTTTTTTTAACGCTAATGCATTTAGAATCCCTGCCGTACTTGCCGTATTGTTGAAGTAAACAAATGTTTTTTTGAATTTATTCTTAGAAAAAAGAAAATCAGCCACTTGCTCCAATTCTTCGTCGTTGTAGGAAGAATAAAACAATTTTGGATTGCCGTGAAATCTAAGATAACCGATTTCGTTCGTTTGGATGATATCCGCAGGCAAGTTTGGATAATGTACACTGCAAAAACTGATGTTGTTTTTAGAAAAGGCTTCATAGACATCTTCAGTCCACCACGTTTGATTCCTGAATTCGATCACATTTTTAAAACCGGGATCCAAAGCGTCCACTATCAATGAAAGTCGTTCGGGCGTATAATGGAAACTCGGCGGAAGCTGGAAAAGAATGCACCCAAGCTTTTCCTTGAAACCCTGTTGGACGATTTCATAGAAGTCGCTTATCTCCTGCCTGCAATCGACAAACTTCTTCAGATGCGTGATCACTTTTGGTGCCTTCACGGCAAACAGGAAGTCATCCGGCGTCTTGTCGTACCAACCCTGCAAGCTTTTCAAGGTCGGAAACCTGTAGAAGGTGGCGTTGAGCTCGTAGGTGTTGAAATGTTGGCAGTAATAGGCAAACCATTCTTTGCGGGGCATGTCTGCGGGATAGAAAATTTCCTTCCAATACGTATTGTAGAAACTGGAACAGCCGATATGGAGATCTTCTTTTTTCATTCGTGCAAGACTTGACAGTTCTCACAAAAGAAACTTCTTCTTTTTTTGACACCCGTAATTTTCTTGATCATCGGCAAATTGCAACGCAGGCATTCCTTTTTGGTATGCGCAAGCCAATGCTTTTTGAGTTCGCCTTTCTTTTTCCATTTCAGGAAGTCAAAGCTGTACAATTCCGCCTCCTTGATGATTTCGGAAATCTTTGCCGAAGGAATTTTTCCCGTCAAGGATTCCGGATGGATCCTGACCCGATACAAGACTTCGTTCTTGATGATGTTTCCAACACCTGAAAAGAGGTCCTGTTCCAAAAGCGTATCGCAGATTAATTTCTTCGGAACTTCCTTGAGTTGGGCCTTGGCCTTCCTTGCATCCCATTCATCGCTCATCACGTCCACGCTCCAATCATAATGCGAATTGACATCGCCTTCAAGGATTTTTACCGAACACGTGTAGAAATTAATTTCGCCTGTATTGAACTTCAATCCAAGCCGGACAGGAGTCTCCTTCCGCTCATTTATCCGATAGGTTCCAAACAACAAGAAGTGGATCCGGACCGTGAAACCACTGAAGCAGATCAGGAAATGCTTTCCCCAGCTTTTAAAGGCTGTTACTTTCTTGTTCTCAAGCCTGCCGATGTCAACGGAACTGTTGCCTTCTACCGAAAGTACTTTCTTTCCGGTAAATTCCTGGACTTCCTCCTTTAAGATGACTATGCTTGGACCTTCGGGCATGACTTTTGGATTTACATCAAATTTGATCAAATCCCTTATGATTTTTTTATGCTATTACGTCTATAACTTTCAAGATTAAGACATAAAAAAACCTCCGAGCGAATCGGAGGTTTTCAGAGCAATTCTATTTTTTTTACAACTTTCTCCTGTTGTCTTCAGAATTGGTATCGATCAACTTGTTGTAAGGATCAATCCCTACTTCAGAAGGCTCTTCATCCACGATAATGGTGAATTTATTGTCGATCTTGTTGATCTTGTATTTCTTCAGGTAAAGCACTTTTTCTTTCTTTTTGCCTTTTACATCGTGCTCTGCAAAGATTCCAACCTCAACATAATCGTTCAAAGGGAAAGACTCGATTGGCTTTTTATCGTCCTTGCCTTTGTACGTGAGTGTTTTTCCTTCTGCATTCTTGAACAATCTTTTTCCTTTTGCATCCGAACGGTATTTGCTCACCTCGGCATCAATCGTCACTTCGTACTTCCCATTTGAAAGTTTCTTGGATGTTACCTCCTTGACCCTGTTGTCATACAGGGTGATGGTCCTGAACATATCATCGATCATATATTTCAGGGAATCCGGGGTTGCCTCATCCAGATACGAAACAAATTCTATGGAGTTCGTGTACGGAGCTTCCTGGAAAGCCACCTTCTCAATATATTTCTTCAAGGCATTGTTCATTTTCTTTTCACCGATGTAATCGCTTAAAGTATAGAGCACCAGGGAACCCTTGTTGTAATGGATATACTGCTGATTTTCATTATACATCAGCGGCTGCTCGCTCTTCCTTTCACTGGTTCTTCCCGAAAGATAACTGTCAAGGGCATCCTTCAAGAATTTACGCATCTGTGATTTGCCGGATTCTTTTTCCAACACTTTCAGGGAACTGTATTCCGAAAGGCTTTCAGACAATAACGTTGCACCTTGAACATTGGCACCAATTACCTGGTGGGCCCACCATTGATGTGCCATTTCGTGGGAAGTTACAGAAAAAGGATAATCAACGCCGTTTTCATTTTCATCATCCACATCAGCAATAAAACCTATGTCTTCGGAGAAAGGAATGGTGTTGGCGAAAGATTGCGCGAAACCACCACCCGTCCTCGGGAACTCAATGATTCGGGCCTGCTTGTGCTGATACGGGCTGAAGTTCTCGGTATAATAATCCAACGATTTCTTCACTCCCTTTATCATCCTGTCGATATTGTATTCGTGCCCTTTCTGATAATAAACCTCGATGCTTACGTCCTTCCATTTGTCTTTCCTGATTTCATATCGAGCCGATTGGTACGCATAGAAATTCAACATGGGACGGTCCATCTTGTAGTGGAAATAATTCCTTCCGTTTTCGGTCCATTTTTTCTCCAGATAACCTGGAGCAATTGCCGTCTGGTCATCAGAAGTACTTACCGTGGTTTCAAAATTGACCCAGTCGGCATCATTTGAAATATACGTGTTCTGCCTTGCTATGGAATCAGTGGCTTTTGCCATCCTGTCCTTTGGCTTCAAGCCATACTTCTTTCTTGTTGCATCATCCCAGAGTTCTCCATTTTCAGAATATCCGATGGAGGGAAAACTGCTGTTATTGATGAAGGTACCATTTTCCAAGACGGGAGAATTGTCCGTAATCAGGGTATTCGGCTTGTTGTGGAGCTCAAACTCAAATTTGATGGAATCTCCAGGAACAAGTGGCGTCTTCAACCTGTAGATGTTGAAATGATAAAGCGTGTCCTTTGAAACAAGGGCTGCTTCCTTGCTGAATTTGAAGGTGCTTTCATAACTGTTGTAGTTGATAAAGATGGAATCAATCGCCTCCTTGCTCTTGTTCTTCAGGAAATAATACCCTTTTACCTTGAAATCACGGCTATCCGGGAAGATATCCACATTCACATTGATGTCCGTTATCCTCGGTTGTGCATAATGCTGGTATTTTTTATATTTCTTTTCCCAATCAACGGCCTGCTGCTCGTTTTCCTTTTGGGAATAATAAGGATTTTCAACGTTGTCTTCATAATAGATTGTTGCTCCAATTGCCACAAATCCAAGCAAGGCCAGCACCATCGGAATGGCAAGTTGCGGTGTAAAACGTTTTCTGGCAAGTGCAAATTTTTCTTTCGCCGACATCGGAATGCCCCTTGTCCAGAACATCAGGGCGATGCAGAAAAATACAACTCCCAACAGGATCCAATAGAATTTGTACAAATAATACAGTTCCAACCCGTGGCCATAACCATTCATATCCGAATAATCATATCCTGAATCCGAATTAAAGATGAAGATGTCCTGCTCTATTCCTATCTGGGGCAGCAGGAACGTCAAGCTGATCATGATCAATACCAGCACGAAAAAGCCGATAAGATAATTCTTGAAAAGCGTCTGTATCAGTACTGCCAGGAGTGCCCATACGACAAAATTCAACAGCTTTATGCCGTACAATTCAATCAGGTAATGGCCAATCTCAAAATTATAATAGCCATGGTAGGACTGGATCAGCACACCCGAGATCAAGATCAGTATCAGGAGTACGAGCTGCATCTTGATGATGGCGATGAATTTGGAAAGCAGCAGGACCCAGTTCGGAATCGGCGTCACATCAATCAAATGGTTCATACGGGCCGTTTCGCCCCTGTGTATCAGGATTCCAACAAACAGGAAGGTCAGGATGTTTATAAAAAAATTGAAGGTAGAACCTGGGATGAACAGCATCTGCCAGGTTACCGGATAGGTTTTTGTCCCCAGCATTTGTCCGGCCGTAACCGACATCATCAACAAGAACAGCAATCCCACAAAAGCAATCACTAGGAAGGCCCAATTCTTGATTACAAATCTGAAATCAAATCCAGAAAGGTTCCAGGATGTCTTTAAATGCTGCCATCCCGAATAATCAAACCGTACCACCGGAAGTTCAATCCTTGTAATGCCTCCAAAGTTGTTCTTGACAGCCCTGTCCCCCTTCTTACCCCTTCCAAACGTAAGAGCCGTTTGGCTGAATGAAAAGAACCTGTACAATAGGCCAAATATGATCGTGGAAACACCAAGCCAGATCAAGCGGTTGTAAATGATGACCCCTTCAAAAGGAAGCAGGTTTTCATTCTGCTCGGAAACCGTCCAGTATTTCGTGTAGTAGCTTGAAGCTTCGTTTCCGAAAGGTTCAAACAAGGCTACAACAAAACGATTGTCCACCTCACGTGTAAAGCTCGAAAGGATCACTTGGAGCAGGAATACTACAATTACAGCAATGAACCCTACAAATATGTTCCTGGAAATGGTCACCAATGCAAATACAATTATACCGATAAAAATCAAGTTCGGAATCACATAGATCAGGTAGATCTGTGCAAAGGCAACCCCGCTGAATTCGGTCATCAGATCTGGATTCACCCACGGCAGATAGGAAGCTGCAAGGATTCCAAGGATCAGCGACAACGTGATCAGGATGACCACGAAAAGTGAACTCAGGAATTTTCCGGCCATATAATCGAGTTTTGTAAAAGGATACGAGAACAAGATCGTATGCATGTTGTACCTGAAATCCCTGTAAACAGAAGTACCTACGATGATGGGAAGCAGGAAATAGATGAAACTGTTCAATCCATTGATCAGCCCGTTCAACGCACTTGGCGAGTTTGCATAGGCATTTGTGTTCCTCACAGCACTCACGCTTTCAAACACACCAAAGCTGATGCAGCCGAAAAGGAATGCAATAAGGAAGAAAAGCGTCAGGAAGATATAAAACGAAAAGCCTTTCAGCAATCGTTTCAATTCGAAATTAAATATCGTTGAAAACATGTTATTGGTCGGATTTAAGTGCTACAAAATATACATCTTCAAGCTGCGGATCAGCATTGATAAAACTTTCGTCCGGCCTTGCCTCGCTGTAGACCTTTATGTTCAAGGTATTGTCCTGGTTGTATTTGGAAGAAATTACATTGAAGTCCTTTTCATACGTTTCAAGGTCCTGACGTTCGATTATCTTTGTCCAGATGAATCCTTTCAATTTTGCCTCGGCTTCTTCCGGGGTTCCCTGCGCCAGAATTTTTCCACCGTTCAGGATGGCCATCTCGTTGCACAATTCTTTCACGTCGTCTACGATATGGGTCGAAAAAATAACGGTATGGTTGGTTCCGATTTCCCTAAGTACATTCAGGAAACGGTGACGTTCGGCCGGATCAAGACCTGCAGTCGGCTCATCCACGATAATCAGTTTCGGATTGTTCAAAAGCAATTGCGCAATACCGAAACGTTGTTTCATCCCTCCCGAATAACCGCTTACCGATTTCTTTCTTTGCTCGTACAGATTGGTAACTTCCAATACTTTCTTTACGATTTCTTTTCTTTCCGTTTTGGAAGCAATCCCCTTCAACTGTGCAAAATAGTCCAATAATGTTTCAGCCGACATATTGGGATAAACTCCAAATTCCTGTGGCAGGTAACCTAAAATCTTACGCAAGGACATATTATCATCCAGGACATTGATCCCTTCGAACTCAATGGAACCTGAATCTGGTTTCTGCAAGGTGGCGATGGTTCTCATCAAGGAAGATTTTCCAGCACCGTTTGGTCCCAGGAGACCAAACATACCCGAACCAATTTCTAAATTCAGATTGTCCAAGGCCTTAACTCCGTTTTTATAGGTCTTACTTAAGTTGTTAATTTTAAGTTTCATAATTGGCTATTTTTAATTGATTTAAATTATAAGTAGAAGGACGACCTTTTTTGTTACAGTTTTATTTAACATTTTTTTTAATACGCAATAACCTCTGCAACTTTGTACCTTTGCAGCTTTGATACTTAAAACAATGATAGAAGATAAGACACCACAAAGAACCAGTCTTTCGCAATTGGGCGAATTCGGATTGATTGACCACCTGACCAGGAATTTCGAAATCAACCAGCCTTCGACCCTGAAAGGGATCGGGGACGATGCCGCCGTTTTGGATTTCAAGGACAAGAAGATCGTCGTTTCCACGGACCTGCTGATTGAAGGGGTTCATTTTGACCTGGCCTACATGCCCTTGAAACACCTGGGGTACAAATCAGTGGTCGTGAATGTTTCCGACATCTGTGCGATGAATGCAAGACCAACGCAGATCACGGTTTCTGTAGCCGTTTCCAATCGTTTTCCCCTGGAAGCCCTGGAAGAATTGTTTGCAGGAATCACGCACGCCGCAAAAGAATACAATGTGGATGTGATTGGTGGCGACACCACTTCTTCACAGAAAGGACTGATCATCAGCATTACCGCCCTGGGCGAAGCCGATGCCGAAGAAATCGTGTACAGGGATGGAGCAAATTCTACCGATCTGTTGGTGGTGACCGGAGATGTGGGTTCTGCATATATGGGATTGCAGGTACTGGAAAGGGAGAAACAGGTATTCCTTGTAAACCCGAATTCACAGCCGGATCTGGATGCCTACACCTATCTGATTGAAAGGCAGCTGAAGCCCGAGGCACGAAAAGACGTCCGTACGTTGCTTCATGCATTGGAGATACGGCCAACGTCGATGATTGACATTTCAGATGGATTATCGTCCGAGATCATCCACTTGTGCAAGAAATCAAATGTGGGATGCAACCTGTACGAAGACAAATTGCCTATCGATCCCCAATTGATCAACGTCTGCGAGGAATTCAATATCGACAGCACGACGGTTGCCATCAATGGTGGAGAGGACTACGAGTTGCTCTTTACCATCAAGATGGAGGATTTCGACAAGATAAAGGGGAATCCGAATTTTACAATTATCGGGCACATGACCCAGGAAAGCGAAGGGATCCATCTCATCACGAGGGCGGATACAAAAATAGAATTGAGGGCAAGAGGATGGGATGCCCTGAGTGAAGATTAACTCAAAGCACCCCTTCTTTATTTATTGATTTTCGCTGTCAATCATCTTGATCACCGTTTCGCTCAGGTAGTTTCCGCCTGAGATTACTTTTTCAAATGCAAAGATGAGCTCCTCAAAGGTAAGATCGTTTTTCACGATCAATCCTTCCGGCCTTATGGCATCAAAGAAGTATTTGAACTTTAATTTCTCGGTGTGCATCGTCAACAGAAAGATCTTGCACATAGGCATTCTTTCCCGGATAAGCAAGGCCAGGTCTACGCCTGACTCGATGTCCTTTTCGGGATAGGATGGAATGCTGATGTCCAGAAAGGCGACATCAAAATCAATCGGGCTGTTGGCAATTACGTTGTAGGCTGTTTCGCCGCTCACGGCATCAGTAGTAATGATCTCGTATTCCTCCTTTTTGAATCCGTTCAGCGTATTCTTGTAGGCTTGCAGGATAAAAGGATGATCGTCGACCATTAGTAATTGAATTGTTTGTTTCATCATTAGGGGTTATGATTTGTTTTGGGGTTTTCTAAACGGGCAATTCAAATGTCAGCAATGCTCCTTTTCCAGGTTCCGAAGCTACTTTCATTGTTCCTCCCGAACTGTTGATCCTTGTCTGCATGTTGCTGAGCCCGATTCCTTTTTTCTTTTTCAGATAATTGAAACCAAGTCCGTCGTCCTTGACCTTCAGCTCGACACTTGAATTATTTTTTGCGAATGTAACAAAAACATTTCTTGCTTCTGCGTATTTGTTGATGTTTTGAAAGGCCTCCTGCAGGATCCTGTAGAAATTAATCTTTGCCATGTTATCGATTACATTCCAATCGATAAGGGGGTCCATGGTAAAATGAATCTCCGCCTTGCAGACAGACCGCTGGTTTTCAATGAAATTGGAAACCATCAACACAAAGTTATTAAAAATTGCGGCTTTTTCCGAATTAAGGTCATGCGAAATTTCACGTATCTCCTGTTCGATGGTTTTCAGCTGTTCGATATAGCCATTCCTCGCTTCTACAGCTCCTTCATTTTTTTCACTGTTGAGCAGTCCCAGATTAAGCCGGGTTCCGAAAAGTTTCCCTAGAATACCATCATGCAGGTCCTGGGCAATTCGTTTTTTCTCAAGCTGTCGCACTTCCTCAATCTTGTTTTGCTGGTTCAACATCAGCTGGTAGATTTCCTCATTGGCCTGTTGCTGTTCTTGCAAGAGTTGCAGTTCCCTGTTTCTTGCCGCTTGCGAGCGGATGACATATACAAATGCTCCCAACAGTATAATTCCCAATCCTATATAGATTAAGGTCTTGCGCTGTTCCACAAGCTTGTCTTTTTGCAGGACAAGTTCTTCGGTTTCGTATTCAATACGTGAAAATTTATTTTTTATTCTCCTTTCAGCAAGCTTTAAGCTATCATCTATCTTATAGTACTCTGTAGAATATTTGAGTGCCTTTTTAGGCTCAACATTTGACAGTTGTTTCAGAATAGGCAAAAAATCTCTTACTTCATCATTGTCATGGGCTACTTTATAAGCTTTATTTACATACTCAATAGCCTTCAAAGTATCTTTCTTAAAAGCATAATACTCCGAGAGATGGATATTGTTCAAAATAATCCCAGGAATAATATTTAAACTATCCCTGATTTTTAGTGCTTCAAAAAATAAATTTGGCAAGCGACTATGTTTTCCTAATTTGAATTCAGAATAACCCAAATTATCTTTCAACATTGCAAAAATATCTGGTCTGTTTTCAAAAAGATTGTCTTGACTAAGAGCAATATTATAGACCTCTAGAGCTTCTACATTTTTATTCTGCTTTCCATAAAGAATTCCTAAGTTATTTAAAGTTGTTGCTTTTAATTGATCTTCAACGGGAAGGTCTTTCATTTTCGAAATATCTAAAGCTTTAATATAATACTCTTTAGAAAGTTTATACTCTGCTAATTCCCCATATATAATTCCTAAAATATTATAAGCCTCATATCGCATTTTATTATCATTCTCGACTCTCAATATTTTTAGCATCCTGAAAACAGTCCGTTCACATCCTAAATAATCACTTTGATTATGTTGCAAAATAGCCTTATTCAAAAGACATTTTGCAACATTATAATTGTCTTTTAATATTGTATACAGTTTTTCAAGTTTATAATTGTATAAGTAGATACTGTCTGAAATATTTTTAGACACATAATAATCTGTCATATAAGAATATGCTTTCACCAAACTAGCTGTATCCTTGGCTTCTAAAGAATTATTTATGATCAATAAGGTCGCTTGCTTATAATCTTCCATAGCATTCATATTGAAATACCGATTGGCGACTTTAAAATAATTTACTCGATTAATAGAGTCGTTTAATTCTTTAGAGATTATAGTTAAAGCCTTTGTAGTGTATTCATATCGCTTTTCATAAACAATAGAGTCCTGATTTGCTCTTTCAAAAAAGTAGGTCAAACTGTCATTCCTGTATCTTGCAGAAGTGTCTCCCTTATTAGTTTTATTACAACTAATTAAGAAAAGAATGAAGAGAAGAAAAAATATTTTTTTATCCAAAACAGAAAATATAGTTGAACCAAAAATAGCAAAACTATTCACATAAAAAAAGGCTATCTTATAAGATAGCCTTCATAATATATTTTGACTTAAAAATTTAGTCTAATTTCTTATTTCCGTCTGTTTTGGTTCCTCCTCCAGTTCCAACCTGCGATCCTAAACCTGTTCCACCATTATTCAATGATGCCAACAAAGTAGAATTTGATTCGTTCTTCTTTACTTCATTAGTATTATAAGAAGATAAACCTAGGATTGCGATTACTACTACTGCTACGATTGCGATTACTTTTTTCATGATGCTGTACTTTTGTGGGGTTATTTTTTTGCGATTTTTATGTCTTGTTGAAATGATTGTCTCATTTTGATGGTGTAAAAGTAGAGCAGCCTTGATTGATAATCAAACATATAAGGAGGCATTATGTGGATGTGCCCCATTGGTGAGTGGATGGATGGATTTGAAGGGTGGTTGATTTTGGAGAAAATCGATAAAAAGGTAGATTTTCCCGATGAATGGAAGATTTCTCATAGATTACAATCCGTCGAAGGATAACAATACAATACATAAAAAACTGTCCGAGAATATTCACGGACAGTTCTTGCTTTTCTCTAATATCATATAGAAAATAATATATAGATTAAATACCAATTTCTTTCAATACGAGAGCAGTTAGATTGAATTACTTTTGGGAGATTTTATATTCTCTTTTCGCGATTGAATCTATCTCACGGCCAAATGCAAATGAAACATAAAAGTATTTTTCATCCAATCTAATAGATTCCTTTCTCTATCATTTTTGATTAACTACAATGTTTGCATCTTCTGTAATGATTATTTCAAGTTTTTCAAAATGCATCCATCCATTTGTATAATAACCAAAGCCTTTTTTAATAACTTTATTATTGTAATAGACTTCAACTCCATAACTTCCGTCACCGTCTTTTATAGTGCAATTCTTCAAATAACCAATAATAGGTTTATCAGGCACAATACTCCTGAAAACAAGCGGATTACAATTTCGATTACCAAAAACAAGAACACTGTCTATTTGATTATTAAGACTATTAATAATAGTTACCTCATTTTCTGCCTCCTTACAACTGAATATTAAAACAGGAACAAGGAATATTAAGAATAGTTTTTTCATATATTTTATAAATTGGTTGGAATTAAAACTGAATACATAAAAACTGTCCGGGAATATTCTCGGACAGTTTTTGCTTTTAGCTAAATATCTTTAACAATATTGCTCATTCGTAATAATGCGAAACCTTGTCAACTGCTATAAATATATAAACATACGCCTTAGGATAATTTAAAATCCAATCATTAATAACAGGCTATCTTGTTTTTTTAGAGATTTTATACTGTTTTTTTTGCAATGGAATCTAATTCTCGGCTTGCAAAATAGTTTAAACAGCTGAAAGATATATATCTTTTACCGGCTAACTTTTCTTCCCCTTTATCTATTTTAATGAATGGTTTTGGAATTTTTCTTGCTACATCCTGGCCTAACTGTCTGGCCTGATCTATTGTAGAAAAATCAATCCCATCATAAGGTGCAAATAAATCTTCCTTGCTTAGGATAATTTTTAAACTATCATTTTTTAGTCCCTCATTAATACAGGCATAAAAAGCTTCATATTTATAAGAGTTTATCCAAGATTGTTCTTCATCTTGATGATAGGCAAACTGATCTTTTTTGTATGTAGTACAAGAGAGCAAGATCATTATTGTAATAATTGATATAACTGTTTTTTTCATTTTTATTTATCAGGACTCTAACCAGCTATATAAAGTATTTTGTGTTGAGGATGGGGCTGCTTCAAATGAATAAATTGTTTCTCTATAACTAAATACCGAACAACCACGTCAGGAAGAACACTCCAACAATATGTCTTATTTACCCCATAAAGCTTCCCGAGATAATAGCATCTGCTGTCCTATTTAGGTTTGCCCAGTAATTATAATAGTCTCCAATGTGATGCGTACCATTTGCTATTGGTTATAACTTAGATATGCCCTTCTTAATACTACTTTATTTTTCATTTGCTTATTGTCCTCTTCATCTATTATATAAATCACTTTCTTGCTGGAGAATAGGCCAAACATGAAGTCAAACCTATACCGGTCTATGGTACTTAAATTGATTTTTTCTTTGTCATCAATTGATTTTTTCTCTACTGCTCTTTTTTCTTCAGTAAATGTCTTCAGGATCAAATCCTTGTTGTCAGAAAACAAAAAGGAATAACGCAATTCTTTTTTACTTGCAATTTTAGCATATTTCAAATTCCTCGTCTTGCTTGTCTTGTCATACATTAGATATATTGTATCTTTTCTTTTTAGATTTTCATATTCTTCATCATCAAAGAAAGATTTGATGCCATCATAGACATCAACAAATTTCTTTCTCTCCTCCCTATTGGGATAACCATTTTCAATATAGGCACTCGGACTATGGGAACTATAAGCCACCATACAATTTTCCTTGAATAATTCTATTTGAAAAGTTACGCCGTCTTCCACTATTATCTTTTCTCCTTTATCATTTCCAGTACTGTTGAGCAAAGAGGGCTTGACCGTTTTCAACGTATCTAATAATTGCCTGCACTGATAGGCTTCTTCTTGAGATAGTTGTTTTTTATAAAGAATGAGATTTTCACTTTCGGCTACATCATATCTATAAACCATATCGCCTTCAAAAGTCAAATAATGGCGACTGTTCAACTTCAAGATTGTTGGCTTTTTATCTTGATCTTGAAAAAGCCCAATGAGCCTTCCATACTCAACACCGGTGTCGCAATTCTCATATTGTGAAATTATAAAACCTTGACTAAAGGTGTAATTTGAAAGTAGCAGAAGAAATAGATTAAAAAGTGTTTTCATATTTTTAAAGTGTAAAGACAAAAAGTCCAATAGATAAATATTGAATTCTGTTTAGTAAATTAGGAGATCCTTGAGGATAAAGTATCGGATAAGCAATACTACTTTCCAATCCAGTGGTACAAAAATGTGTAAAATAATGATTCCAATTCCAAGGCAAAGTGATATTATAATTTTCTACAGATGGCATTGTCGTTGTAACAGCATAAATAACCGAATTAGGCTGAGGGTTTTCAACTGCGGAAATTTGACTAGGAGTTAGCATTTCATCCTTAACATCATTAAGAATTTCAACCATTACAGGAAGCATATACTCTAAAAAAAAGCTATGCTGGGTTTGATTTCCAGAAAATCCGTTATAATAGGTATTAATACACTCTTGAAAGTCCATATCGTTTATATTATTAATTTGCATTCCAATGGTTGGATTACGAAATTTGATGTTCAAATAAGCATGTATACATTCATGAAGAATCACTAGGGCAGCATTAATTTTTGGCTTTGACAGCAGGAACTGCCTATCAATGCTAATTATATTAAATGGGGCAGGATTACTTCCTGAGATGTATAAACTACATGTACCGCTTGTATGTCCAGTATTGTTTTGGGGTATATCTTCTATAACAAATTTCACATTAAATAATGGAGTAGAACCAAATAGATCAGTAAATAACGCTTTAAATTTAGGTGATTTTAATAAACTTTCGTAAACGTTCCTAAAAATAATTTCTTCCTGGGAATTTCCCGATACAGATGACAAATCTATAAAAAAAGGAGAAGCCAATGATTTGTTCAAGTCTGTATTTGGATTTAAAATAATTTGTTCAATTAGTCCACGTACAAAATCCTGACTTGCATCCGAATAGTTATTCTGCCCCAGATAACTCATCATAGGTAACTTTTTGATAGCATTTGCATAACTATTCCACCAAGCTTTCTGACTTGGACCAAGACTCGAAACAAACACAGACAATTGGCTTGGAACATTTGGCTGTACAACAACCGGCCCTGATCCGTTTGATCCGCCCCCACTTCCAGAACCTCCACCTCCTCCGGAACCACCATCTCCACCGGAGCCTCCTGTACCAGAGCCTCCTGTACCGCCGCCGCCATTATCACAAGGCACCTGCATAAAATGTATGCTGCTTGTCCAACGTGCCATTCCATCACCACCTGCCCCAAAAGTTTCACAATTCAGCCAATCCCCCTCTCCTGCGGTATGAACATCGTTCGGGCATCTCCAACTTGTTGTCTCCGCCCAACAGGGTCTTGTCGTGCTTTTTTCCGAATAGCTATCCAGTAATTGCAATTCGAATAATTCAGTTTCAACATCAACACTTCCATTAGGATTGTAATGGGTTATTGACTGGATCCACGCTTCCCTGTTTTCAGGCTTGAAAATACATACGTAATATTCATTTCCGCCAAGTGTTTCCTTGACTACCAGGTTCGACAATTGGTTTTTTTCTTTGATGCTCAAGGCAAATGTATAGTAATGCAGGTTGTTTGCTGCGTCGTAAAGCTCGGAATTTATACCTTCTGGAATGATCAAATCAAAATAGTTGATCGAGCCGGTACCCGATTTGTTTCCTGAGATCTTGTTTTTGTAGGTAGCATTGTCTGCATTGAATTGTCTTTCAAACGAGGGAATCTCATCCAGGTTCACCTTCTCGAAAACCAACGTGCCTTCATGGGAATGATCGTCGTGTTCTTCTTTTTCGCAACCGATAAACAAGACTGCGACCAAGCAGGCCAATGTTTTTAAAAAGTGTCTTTTCATAATAATTCGATTTTAATTATTTTACATTACATCAGATCCCCTGGAGTATCTGATGCTGTAAAACTATCACTATGAAAAAGAACGCCATTACGGTTTTCTTTCAAAAAATGTTAAATTATATGAAGCCCAATTTTCTTGACTCCCTCACGATATCTTCGTCTGTTCCCTTTTCAATGCACAGATAATCCTTGATCTGCATCTTTCTCTTCTCTATGGAACTCTTGGAAAGGTTCAATTCCTCGGCAATACTGGCCGTCCTGCCTCCTTTCGACAACAGGATGATGATTTGCCGGTTGTGGTTGTCCAGGAATTCGTCCCTTGATAACAATTCCCTCATTCCTTCCTTTACTGTCTGCGTATAATACGTCGCCCCGCCTGCGATCTTGCCAAAAGCCTCTATAAGCTCATCGGCGCTGAAATCGCTCTTTACCAGAAGACCCTGCGGGTGTATCTTTTTAACGATATTATGAAGCAGGAAGGCTTCGGCGTGCGAGGTAAGGATGACAATCTTGGTATCCGGCCAGTACTGCCTGACCAACAGTGCCAGGTCTTCGCCTGATTTCAAATTCTTTTGGGGAAAGGGAGGAAGGCTCCTGTCGATAAACACCATGTCGAAATCTCCGGGCCGGCTTGTCGTAATGATCCCATAAGCTGATTCGCAATCGTAAGCAGCCGTGGTCACCACCTCGGCACCAAGCGTATTGTAGGACAGGATGGTCTTGTAGCCTTCTATTTGCGTGGGATGATCGTCGATCATCAGGATTTTTATTGGCATGGAGTTGTTTTTTGGTTAGCGTGAAAGTAATAAACTAAACGGGAATCATCAAATTTATTTTGGTTCCCCTGCCTTCTTCCGAAAGGATGTCAATCGTTGCATTCATCTCAGCGGCTCTTTCCTCCATGTTTTTCAACCCCAATCCCTTTTTTATCTTCCGTACGTCAAATCCTGCACCATCGTCCTCAATTGTTACGGCAATGGCACTTCCCGCCTTCTGCATCCTCAAGGTAACAGTATGCGCATCGGCATATTTGATGATGTTCTGGAGCGACTCCTGCAAGATCCTGTACAGGTTCATCTTGTTGTTCCCGCTCAGCACTTCCCACTCTATATCCTCCGCCACATCCAATTTGAAGTGAACAGATGAGTGCCTTTCAAGGTCATTGAAAAGATTCCTTACTATGGTGACAAAACCGACAGTATCGGAAAACACCCTCTTTTCAAGATCATAGGCAATCGTCCTTATTTCCCTTTCAACCTCTTGGATCTCGCTGATATGGTCCAGGCTCTTGGCTATGGTTTCTGGATCCGTCTTCCTGCCCAGGACGAACAGGTTGAGCCTGATGCCCGACAATCGTCCCATCACGCCGTCGTGCAGTTCCCTGGAGATCCTTTTCTTTTCCAGTTGCCTGCCCTCCTCTATCTTCTGCTGCTGGTCCAGCATCAGCCGGTAGATTTCCTCATTCGCATTTTGTTGTTGTTGTAATAATTTCAGCTCCTTGTTCTTGGTGATCTGGTGGCGGATGATAAAGACGGCAAAAGCCAGCAAAAGGATACTGATCGAAATATAGACAAGGGTGCTTTTATGCTGGGTCAATCTGTCTTTTTCTGTTGCAAGCTCATCCGTTTCGAATTCAATGCGGGCATATTTATTCCTGTTCCTTAATTCTGCCAGTTGGATGCTGTCATTGATCCTGAAATATTCCTGGGCATATTGTACGGCATGTGCAGTATCCACAATTAGCAATTGTTTCAATGAAAAAAGTACATCTCTCTTCAAATTGCTTTCATCCGACAGGACATAGGCTTCCTTGGCATACCTTATGGCTTTCAAAGTATCCTTCTTAAATGCATAATATTCTGAAAGATGTACCTTATTGATGATGATTCCTGGAGCAATATTTAGGCTATCTCTGATTTTTAAAGCTTCAAAAAATAAATCAGGCAATTCTTTATACTCTCCAGATTTAAATTTAGAATAGGCTAAATTATCCTTTATCATAGCAAAAGTGTTTGGCATATCGCGAGAGAGATTCTTTTGATTAAGCGCAAGATTAAACTTTTCTATTGCTTCTTCATTCATATTTTGATCTCTATATAAAACCCCTAGATTGTTTAAAGTTGTTGCTATGAACTGATAATCAGCAGGGATGATGGTATCACTTCTGGCAATATCTAAAGCAATATTATAATACTTATAAGATAATTTATATTCTTTTAATTCACCATAAATGATTCCTAGAAGATTATTAGCCTCATACAGCAATTCATTGTTCTTTGTTAGCACTAACAGTCTTAACACTTCAAAAACAGATCTTTCACATCCTACATAATCACTTTCAAGATGTTGCATTATTGCTTTATTCAAAAGACTTAAAGCTATACTCTGATTATCTTTTAAATTCCTGTATACTTTCTCTACTTTATAATTATATACATAGGCACTGTCGAGCATATTATTCTTTACATAATAATCCATCAAATAGCTATACGCTTTTACTAAGTTAACCGTATCCTTTTCTAAAATTGCATTTTCAATAATTAATTCCGTTGTTTTCTTATACTCGACATAATCCCCAATATTATAATATCTGTTCGCCACCTTAAAATAATTCACACGGTTCATCGAATCATTCTTGTCTTTTGAAATGACGGCAATGGCTTTCTTCGTATATAATTGCCTTTCAGCATAAGGGACGCTATCATTATTGGCCTTCTCAAAGAAATAAGCCAGGCTGTCTGCTTTTTGGGAAGCAGGTGTCTTTTTCATCGGACTTTCACAACCCGCCAGAAGGAAAAGGAAAACGAGGATACTATATGGATTTTTCAAAAGCAGTAAATTATTTTTGGTTAAAGTGTATGTAAAACTAGACGGGAATTATCAAATTTATTTTGGTTCCCCTGCCTTCTTCCGAAAGGATGTCAATCGTTGCATTCATCTCATCGGCTCTTTCCTCCATGTTTTTCAACCCCAATCCCTTTTTTATCTTCCGTATGTCAAATCCTGTACCATCGTCCTCAATTGTTACGGCAATGGCGCTTCCTGCCTTCTGCATCCTCAAGGCCACAGTATCCGCATCGGCATATTTGTTGATGTTCTGGAGCGACTCCTGCAAGATCCTGTACAGGTTCATCTTGTTGTTCCCGCTCAGCGCTTCCCATTCTATATCCTCCTCCACATCCACTATAAAATGCAGTCCCGAATGTCCTTCCCTATCACTGAAGAGATTGCTTACTATGGTGACAAAACCGACAGTATCGGAAAACACCTTCTTTTCAAGATCATAGGCAATCGTCCTTATTTCCCTTTCAACCTCTTGGATCTCGCTGATATGGTCCAGGCTCTTGGCTATGGTTTCCGGATCCGTCTTCCTGCCCAGAACGAACAGGTTGAGCCTGATGCCCGACAATCGTCCCATCACCCCGTCGTGCAGTTCCCTGGAGATCCTTTTCTTTTCCAGTTGCCTGCCCTCCTCTATCTTCTGCTGTTGGTCCAGCATCAGCTGGTAGATTTCCTCATTGGCATTCTGCTGTTCCTGAAGCAATCTAAGCTCCTTGTTCTTGGTGATCTGGTGGCGGATGACAAAAAGAGTAACAGCGAATAGAAGAATACCAACAGCAAGATAAATAAGGATGCTTTTTTGCTGTGTTAATTTATCTTTTTCCAAGGCAAGTCCCTCAGTTTCGAATTCTATTCGAGCAAATTTGTTTCGATTCCTAAGCTGCCCTAATTGTATGCTGTCATTAATCTTGAAGTATTCCTTGATGTACAGATTGGCATTTTTACGATCAAATAGCGATAATCTTTGCAATGACTCCAGAAGATATTTTGTGCTAAGATATTTTTTAGATAATGTATTTATTTCTTTCTCTAATGCTACGGCCTTTGCCGTATCTTTTATCGAAATATAATATTCTGAGAGACTATTCTTTACTGTCAATATGTATCCAGGCTTATTAAGGCTATCAGCTATTTTCAAAGACTCATAAAACAAATCTGGCAAATCAGTATAATCTCCTAGCTTCATTTTTGAATAACCTAGATTATCTTTAATATTAGCATACAGTGGTGCATGATCTAAAAACAGATTTGGCTGTTTTAGAGCTTCATCAAAATAATAAATAGCTTTTTTATGCTGTTTTTGTTTTTGATATGCTAATCCTAAGTAAAACAAAGAATGAGCTTTATTTTGACTCCTCTTTGAAAACTTTCTCTTGTCAGCTATTTTTAAGGCTTTTAGAAAAAATTCTTTCGCTAATTCAATTTCATTGGATTCTAAGTAAATGTTTCCTAAGAGATGATAACAACTATACTCTAATACTTCATCTTCATAATCCTTCAGATAAGCTAAAACTTTAAAAATAGTTTTTTCGCTCTCTGCAAAATCTTTTTGTCCAAGTTTAATACTTGCTTTAAACAAAATAAGATTTAAGACTTTTTTTGTGTTTCCTAATTTAGAATAAATTTTTTCCGCCTTAGACACCGATAGATATAAACTATCAAAAACAACATTATGACCGTAATAATCAGATAAATACTCATAAGCTTTGGCAAGGCTAGCACTATCATTTGTTTTTTCAGCCTTCTTAATAATCAAATCAACTGTTTTCTTGTAGCTTGCCCAATCACTCATATTGTAATACCTATTTGCCACCTTAAAATAATTAACCCTATTCATAGAGTCGTTCTTATCCTTAGAAATTATTGTAATCGCTTTTTTATTGTACAATTGCCTTTCTGTGTAAGGAAGGCTATCATTGTCCGCTTTTTCAAAGAAATAAGCCAGGCTGTCTGCTTTTTGGGACGCAAGTGTCTTTTTCATCGGACGGTCACAACCCAATAGAAGGAAAAGGAAAATGAGGATACGATATGAATTTTTCAAAAGGCAGTACGGTTTTACTCAAAAATAGTAAAACTACCTTTTTTGATGCAAACGGCGTTACGGTTTTTACGTACCAAACGTTAAAACTTATAAATTACATCAGATCCTTGTGCTTTTTCATAATTCAAAAACCAATACTGCCTGTAATACTGTTTCATTTAAAGTGCAGGACAAATCCGGGTGAGTCTATAGTGTGTCTATAATGAGTCTATAGTGACTCTATAAAAACCCTGATTATTATAGAGTCACTATAGGGTTATGATGAACCCATCATAGCCGGAACAAGAGCAAACGAGGAAGATACTCCTATGAGTGTAATACGCCATGATAAAAGAGGGAAAGAAAGGCTTCTGTAGAGTTGGCCTAAATTCTAATCAAGTCTGCTTTTATAAGCCAAGTGCTTTTGGAATGATCTATAAATCCTTCCCGTCGCTGTTCGCGATGAGGCTGATGATCAGATCGACATTCTTCTTGTAGGATTTGGAGAACGGCAATTGTATCTTGCTGTTCTTGATGTACACCACGTTGTTCCCCAGATGGATCCTGGAAACATAACTCATGTTGATGATGTAGCTGTTGTGGATGCGCACAAATTGAGGAGGAAGAGTGTTCTCAAAATGCTTGAGGGTCTTGAAAGCCGTGATGGTATCCCCGTTGTTGATGTAAAGATCCGTCGAGTTGTTGTCTGCCTGCAGGTACACGATATCATCCGTATCCACGAAACGGTAATCGCCGTAAGACTTGATGCAGATGGTGGTTGGCGTGTCTTCCACGTTCCTTTCAAACTTCATGATCGTTTTACGCAGCTCGTGGATATTGATTGGCTTCAACAAATAATCAAAAACCTCATTCTTCAATGCCTCATACGCCAATTCTTTGCCTTTTGTAAGCACAATGATCCTCGGCATGTTCTTTACAAAACGGTGAAGCTCGTTGATCAAGGCCAGCGACAAGCGGCTTTCCTTGTTGATCGGATCAATCTCCAGGACGATCAATTTTGGATTGTGTTCCAATACCAGATTGACCGCATCGTCATAATTATCGGCCGTCCCCAACAGGAAATAGTTTGAAAAGCTGTCAAAGGCTGACTGCGTTTTCAAGACACTCTCGTGGTCGTCATCGATGATTATATACGGATACTTCATTTAATTTGCCCGGGTAATTTTCTAACTGACTGGCAGTTATAGCCCGTAAAATTATAAATTATATTTGAGATAGCTTCTTTTTTGGCAGGAAAATGTTAATTTTTTCGGAAATAAAAAAGCTCCCTGACGAATCCGGAAGCTCTTTACTTTATTTTTCAGGGCTTTCTTAAAATTTAAACCCGAGGTTGAAACCTGCACTGAACTCAATCTTCGTGAATTCATCCGTGACCTCCTCGCTGAAATTTCTTCCAATATTCGCATACGGTCCCATCACGAAACGGTTGTTGAAACTCCATTTGTATCCGGCTCCAAGTCCGATGATAAAACTGTCCATGTCAATCTTCGGCGTTGACGAAGTTTCCTGGTAATCGCCAAGACGGAATTTAACCAAGGGTGAGATGATAAAGCCCGAGCCGTCTCCGCGCCTGGAAATATTGTAATTATAGGAAAGCTGGAAGCTGTTGGTATTGAAATCTTCCACCTGCCTGCCGATGCTCATGTTATAGGTATCGTTGATCAGGACATCCAGCCCAATGGATTGGTGCTCGTCAAGATAATACTCATATCCAACCTCAACGGAACCCAATGCGATGACATTGAATATGTTGAACTTGATTTCGTGCTGCGGAAAATCACCGCCTTGTGCCTTTGCCAAAAATGTCCCGGCAAGCAACATCAGGCCTAAGATTGTTTTTCTCATTGCTTTAATTGTTTTGTAGTCGAAATATAACAAATATTATGCTGGAAACCATCAATTCCTGCCTTTTTCATTTCCGTAGAGCTCCGGAAGCGGGTCGCTTTGCCAGAATTCCTTCGTATCCACATCCAGTATGGTAAGCGGCCCCTTGAATGCCGCACCCGTATCCACATTCCAGACATTGGCCATCTGGACGGGAGTACTCCTCACAATTCTCGTTACCGGCGTGTGCCCGATATAGATCTCCTTATACAAGGTAAGGCGTTTCGGATAGAGCAGATCCGTCGTCCGCATCGATTTATCCAATGCCAGTGCGGTTTCCCAGAGGGTCCTTTCCCAATAGAACATCTTCGGGAAATATTCGTATTCCACCCCATTGAGGTTGGTAAAGCCTGCATGCACGAAAAGCCGGTTTTTTTTATCCAGGTGGTAATTCTCCAAGGTTTCCAGGAAGGCTACATGTTCCTCTATCGTTTCTGGAGAAACGGTCTTATAAGCTGTTACAGTTGCCTCGCCCCCGTGGTGGAACCACATCTCGTTGTGATTCTTTTCCTTGAACCATTTCAGCAATAAATCGTCATGGTTGCCACGGATAAAGATACAGTTTTGGGTTGACTTCAGCTGTATGAGAAGATCCAAGACCTGTGGCGATTGGCTCCAGCCGTCTACATAATCGCCCAGGAAAATCAATTTGTCTTTCGGGGTCACCTGTGCCCTTTCGAGGACTTGCTGTAGGGCCTTCAGTCCGCCGTGTATGTCGCCTATTGCGAAAGTCCTGCTCATTTGTTTTTTTACAAAGTTACGAATTTGATCTGGTTGTAAAAATTTTGAAACCTGAGGAATCAATTGATATCATACTTCATCTTTCTCAAGATGCGCAACGCCTCCTTGAAGGAAAGGTAAACATTCGGATTGAAATGCACCTTGAGCAAGGGCTTGGCGTCTATTAGCTTCTGCTTTGCATCTTCAAAGCCATTCAGATAGCAGATCATGAAAGTGGAAGGCAGGTTTTCAAGGTCCTTGTTTTCCCTTTCGGTCAGGGAAAGTCCTTTTTCGAGCTTGGCAATCAAGGCCAGATTGGAATTGTAGATATGGAATAGCATTTTCCGGTTGAATTCCGGTGGCTGGAAACGCATTTCCCTTTCGATCTTGTAATAGCCGTTCTCAAAGAAATGGATGCTGACTTTTTCAAGCTCGTAGAAACTGGTCTTGTCGTTGAGGCCGAGCGAAACATACTCGGTTATGGTAAAGACATCATCGTTGAACTCGATCGCAACTTCATCCAAGGCGGAATAGAACAGCTTCACCTGTTCATTGATAAGCTCGATGTCTACACGTGAAAGATAAGTTCTCTCCTTGACCTTTTTGGGGATTCCGGCCCAGCAGATCACAAAAAGTTCCTTGAAGACCTTGTACTTGGGCGACATGTCCTTGTGGCGGTTGTTCATGAAATCCATCACGCCGTCGAGGGTATAGCCGATGCTGTTCCGGGAACTGTTCTCAATGCTGATGACGGTTTCGGTATTCTGGTAATTCTTTTCGAAGGTGCCTTCTATCGGAACCGAATTGCTTCCCCTCCGGATGAAAACCGATCTGGCCAGGATGGTATGGATGCCCTTCTTGAAAAAAGAAGCCTTGTTCTTCGGTTTTATGGTCACGAGTCCTATTACCTTGTCCTTGGGAAGATTCGGAAAGGGGACGTTCTCGTATTGTATCTTGGGTGGATTTTCCAAAAAGGCATTGACAAGGTTCTGGATGCGGCTGTCGTCGAAGAAATCGTCGCCCACAATCTCGTTGTCGTGGTCTTCTACGCCTACCACTATATAGGAATTATTGGCAGGATTGGAGTTGGAAAGTGCACAGATGTGTTTTAAAAACTTGGCCTTTCCTTCCCGCGTATGCAGGTTCAGCTGGCGCTTCTTGTCATAAAAACTGCTTTCGTCGTTATGGGCGAGAAGGTTCTTGATGAGGAGGCGCTTGTTGATCATGGCTATTATTTTTTGCCACAGATTACGAGGATTAAGAGGATTTTTTATTTTGTAAAATCCTTAAAATCATTTTTAATCTGTGACACTATTATTCTAGATAATTCTGTTTACAATGGTTGATGAAGCCTGTGCGGTACTCATCACCATCAGATCGGCAATATTGACATGATAAGGCCTTGTAACAACAAACACGATAATATCCGCAATATCTTCCGGTTGAAGCGGCTCGAAACCCTTATAGACATTGGAAGCTCTTTCGGCATCACCCTTGAAACGCACTTCTGAAAATTCCGTTTCAACCATTCCGGGATGGATCGCCCCGACACGAATCCCGTATGGATTCAGGTCCATCCGCATTCCCTGGTTCAGGGCGTCAACGGCATGCTTTGTCGCACAATACACATTCCCGTTCGGGTATACTTCCTTGGCGGCCGTTGAACCAATGTTAATGATGTGGCCTTTTCGCCTTTCAATCATCTTTGGGATGATCGCTTTTGAGACATATAGCAATCCTTTTACATTGATATCGATCATGGCAACCCAATCTTCAACATCACCGTTTTGAATTGGATCAAGTCCGTGTGCATTTCCTGCATTATTGACAAGGATATCGATATCTGAAAAATGCTCCGGAAGCGAAGCTATGCTTTCCTCCACTGCCTTTTTACGTCGGACATCAAACAACAGGGTGTGTACTTCCGTACGTTGCGAAAGTTCGTCCTGCAGTTCCGCCAAGCGGTCTTCCCGCCTTCCGCAGATGATGATCTTGTAATTGTTCTTGGCGAAAGCCCTTGCCGTTGCCCTGCCTATTCCGCTGGTCGCTCCGGTTATTAATACTGTTTTCATTGAAATTAATTAAGTAATGATTTTCTAAATTCCAAACACTCATCCTAAGGAACCGGATTACCCATGCTTTCCGTCCAGATGGCAAACCAATCCTCCTTGTCCAAGACCAGCTGGGTGGCATTTGTCATGTATTGAATCCGGGCCACGTTTACGGTCCCTGCAACAGGAAGGATCTTTGCGGGATGTTGCAAGATCCAGGCCAACAGGATGATATCGGAACCCACGTGGTATTTCTCAACCAGGATGGCCAGGAGTTTTTTAAGCCTTCTTGTCTGGCTGGTGTCTTCCCGGAAAATGGTGCCAAGCGGATTCCAGGCCATCGGGGTTATGTTGTGAAGCTGCATATGGTCCAGGCTTCCGTCGAGCATGGCTTCAAAATTAGTGGCCGAGAATTGGATCTGGTTGTAACTCACCTCCGTCCTCGAACGAATCAATTCGGTTTGGGAAGGCGTAAAATTTGACAATCCGAAATCCAGGATCTTGCCTTCCGCCTTGAGCTTTTCAACGGCTTCTGCAATCTCATCCGGCTGCATCAACGGGCTTGGCCGATGCAATAGAAGTGCATCCAGATAATCGGTTTGCAGGTTCCTTAATGATTGCTCAACCGACCAAATAATGTACGCTTTTGAATAATCATAATGCTTGACTTTGTTGTCACGGTTTTCAGTCACGTGCTGGATCCCGCATTTGGAAATCAACTGGATTTTCTTCCGGTCAATTTTACTCTGCGTGAAGGCTTTTCCAAACTCGGCTTCGGTGGTATAGCCGCCATAAATATCGGCATGATCGAAGGTTGATATTTTGTTTTCGAGACAGACATGTATGAGATTTGCCATCTCTGATGCGGAAAGGTTTTTATCCCATATTCCCCAATTCATTGTTCCTGCAATTATGTGCGAAAACGCTGTTTTCATCGTATGTTTTTTTAAGTTCTTAAAAATATAAAAACAAAATCAAAGCGCGAAATATAAGACCATCTAATCATTAAAAGAAAATAAAACCACATAAAAGAAAATAATAATATATTGTATTAATATTTTCATACATTTGTACTCTAAAATGAAGACCTTTTGCGCAAAAGATTGGTTTAACTTTAAAAGACAATTATGAATACAACAATCAATAATTTAAACAAAAATGATTTAATTGACGATTTCGATCAAGAAAGCAAAAGCATATTAGAACAATCAAGAACTTTAACCTTTGAACAAAGGTTAAAGAAAGAAATCGAAGTAACAAAAGGAATGTCAAAAAAAGGTAGTTTTCAAAATTCAGTAGTAGACGCAGCTTTTAAAAATCGTTTCGGGAAAGACAGCATCTTTTATCAAGCCGAAAAGGATAGCCTAAGGTATTTTTTAGAAAGTCGAAATCTCTATCAACAAGCAAAGAGTAAATATGGAAGCATAGACTTGGAAAAAATTCTCATAGATATTACAGATTTCAGCAATCTTGATGATTTGCCTTATTTCTGTAAAAAAGGTAATCGCCTAAGAATCGTGCAACATACAATTGGAGAACTAAATTCCCTTGAAGAGTATGTAAAAAAATATTTTACTGTCACTCCGAAAAAACTATCAACCTATGCTGATAATTTCACATGGTTTAAAGAAGGTGTCGATTCTAATTTAATAACTTTTCATTTTTTTGTTTATGAAAATCGCATCTCTGAAATCATTTGCAATATGGGAAGTGATATTTTTGATTGTTTAAAAAGCACCACGTCCATAAACTCTTCGGGTGGATTTACAATCAAAAATGATGAAGATGAATATATCAATCCTATATTGGATGATTTCAAAAAGGAGGTTGCCGAAAAGGTAGAAAATCTCTATAACGCGAGTACCATAGATTCAAATAAAAAATTCGCTATACGAAGAGAAAAATTGATTGATGCCCTTGATAAAGAATTTCAAGCAGAGGCTGATTATCAACGAACCGTTGATTGGATTTTTGACAGAATGGAAATTACTACATCCTTTAAGGATTTTGTAAATAATCTTCGTGAAGATTCTAAAGATATTCAATCTTATAGGCTTGGAGAAGAGAGGTACTTGCCTTTTCATCCAAATTTTGATCCACTTCTTGACGATACATTGTTGAAAGCATTTGGTATAAATCCTAATATCAAGATAGAAGATTATTTTTTTGATTGGGACCAAGGTGATATTGAAAGTTACCAACTGCTTGAAAAGGAAGTCAGTTGGATCCATGGCTTCAATGCATCTTTTTGTGGATTTTGGAACGGGCTTATCGATACAATTGATGGTTTTATTTTATTGATCCCTGAGCTGTATACGATCTTCACTGACAGGGCAAAATTTAAGGAATTCTTACATCTGACAAAAGAATTCTTTGAACATATCACTGAATTAATGGGTACAATCGAGGAATGGGACTTAAAAAATAGCAGCTATTCGGTTTATCGATATGAATATTTCCAAACCTATGCTTTGACTTTGATAGCATCCTTGTTTTTACCGATACCAAAGTTCGCAAAAGGAGGAAGATCTGCGGAAGCTTTTAGTTTTTTGGAAGCAACCGTAAAAGCATTGACTGAGAGAGAAATTATTTTACTGGCTTATAAATTAGGATTACGCATTGAAAAAACGGGTGAAAAGTGGACACTCCTTTTCCAAGACATAGCCATTACAGTTGGAGCAAAGGAAAAAATTGCTTTGCGAATTGAACAAATAACCAGTAAAGGATTAATACCCATTGAAGAAGCATTTGGACTTGGAAGGGAGTCAACTAAATTATTGCAAAACTTAAAGCTTCAGCTCAAGATCAATTTGAAGACTATTGATATTGTTGAAACTGGTGGGCAACTGTTTTTCAGACTCGATCCGCAGGATCTGAAAAAACTTGTGGATTTTCTTAAACTCTCTAAACCAGAACGAAGAGTAAAAATCAAACAAGCTACACAAGATTTAAGATTGCATAGTAAGGCAAAATACAATCCTGCCAATACAAAGGCCAAAGGATTTGACATCCCCAAAAGCAAAAACGGAATTTCAGCAGATTTTGCCAAAACTCCTTATCTTTATAACGAAAATAGTATTGTGAAGATTCGTATGACCGGTGAAAGAGCATTAGATTTCAAAAAAGCTTTTGAAAAAATGGGTATTACTGATAAAAAAGAAATGTCAAGAATATTGAACGAACTTGAATTTACGTGGCACCATTTAGACGATTTAAACGAAGATTTGGAATGTACAATGCAACTTATTACACAAGAAGCACATAAAGCTACTTATCTGCATATAGGCTCCTGTGGACAAGTTCAAAAAGTATTAAATATAATATACAAATAAATATGAAATTTTTATACAGCAAACAAAAATTAACAACAGAAGAGTTGAATTTTTTTGAAAAAGAAATCAATTTAAAATTACCCCAAGATTATAAGAAACTAATTCTAGAATATAATGGAGGCGCTCCTGAAAAGGAATACTTTAAAGGGAAATGGGTGATTTTCGATTCTATCAAATACGGAAAGAATCCAATCGAAGATAATTTAAAATCATTTAAAAGTATTTTACCAAAAAAGCTTTACCCTTTTGGTCACGATCCAGGAGGTTGGTTATTTTGCCTTGATTTAAATGAAGGAGAAGATTATGGAAAAGTTTATTTTTACCGAATGGATGAAAATACTCTTGAAGATTCAAAAGAGTTTTTAGCTAATTCTTTTCAAGAGTTTTTAGAAAATCTATCCGACAATGAAGATTATTAATTTAAAGCCAAGAATAATCTTGGCTTTTTTGTTAAGAATAACTAATCTTATAAATTCCAAAACCAGAAGGAAGAGTAAAATCAAACAATCTACACAAGATTTAAGATTGGGATAGCAATGCAAATTCTAAAGAATTGACTATACAAAAGCAAAACGGAATTTTTTATCAGATTTTGCAAAAAAATGTCGCCCTAATACCAAATTCCCCAATTCATTGTTCCTGCAATAATGCGCGAAAACGCTGTTTTCATCGTGTGTTTTTTTAAGTTCTTAAAAATATAAAAACAAAATCACAATTCATCCTTAAAACCAAAGGTTTCCAACAAGTTTTAACCATTTTTTAACATCTTACTTCTAAAAAAAAATTCAATTTGCACGGTGAAATAATTCCACTTAATTTCGAATCTACAAAAACAGTAAAATGGAAGAAAATACAGCTACTTTGGACATAAGGGCAATCAATGAAAAAATTGAAAGAGAAAGTGCTTTTATCGACCTTCTCAATATGGAAATGAATAAAGTAATCGTGGGGCAAAAGCACATGATTGAAAGATTGCTGATCGGCCTTCTGGGCCAGGGGCATATCTTATTGGAAGGTGTTCCGGGTTTGGCAAAAACGCTGGCCATCAATACCCTTTCCCAAGCCGTTCAGGGTTCTTTCAGCAGGATACAGTTTACTCCGGATTTATTGCCTGCCGATGTTATAGGAACCATGATCTACAACATCAAGGCCAATGAATTTTCTATAAAAAAAGGACCAATCTTCGCCAATTTCGTCCTGGCGGATGAGATCAACCGTGCTCCTGCAAAGGTACAATCTGCCTTGCTGGAAGCGATGCAGGAAAAACAGGTTACCATTGGCGATACTACTTTCAAGCTGGACAGGCCTTTCCTAGTCTTGGCAACACAAAACCCCGTAGAGCAGGAAGGAACGTATCCCTTACCAGAAGCGCAAGTCGATCGTTTTATGTTGAAGACCGTTATCGATTATCCAAAAATGGAAGACGAGCGTATGGTCATCCGTCAGAATCTAAAAGGAGCTTTCGACAAAGTAAATGCCGTGATTTCTGTTGACCAGATTTTAAGAGCCCAAGAGGCCGTTCGTGAAGTATACATGGATGAAAAGATCGAGAAATATATCCTGGATATTATCTTCGCGACACGTTATCCTGAAAAATACAAATTGGAAAAATTAAAACCACTGATCAGCTTTGGAGCTTCGCCTCGTGGAAGCATCAACCTTGCCACGGCGGCCAAATGTTATGCCTTCATCAAACGTCGTGGTTATGTTATTCCAGAAGACGTTCGTGCTGTTGTTCACGATGTCCTGCGTCACAGGATTGGCATCACGTACGAAGCGGAAGCGGAAAACGTAACTTCTGTAGACATCATAAACAAAATCGTAAACGAAATCGAAGTACCTTAAAGATTTTAGACTTGTGATCGGTGCTTTTGGATCTTGGATCTGAAAGCAGCAATCGTTACTCTTCAATCAGCAATCAAATGGATACAAAAGAACTACTCAAGAAAGTACGAAAAATAGAAATCAAGACCCGACGATTGAGCGATCACATCTTCTCGGGAGAGTACCACACGTCTTTCAAGGGCCGCGGTATGACTTTTAGCGAGGTTCGCCAATACCAATACGGCGACGATATCCGTGCCATCGACTGGAATGTTACGGCAAGATATAACGAGGCCCATGTCAAGGTTTTTGAAGAGGAAAGGGAACTGACGATGATGCTGATGGTCGACATCAGCGGATCGGCTGGTTTTGGTTCAAAGAACCAATTCAAGGAGGATATTGTTACGGAAATTGCCGCAACGATGGCCTTTTCCGCCACACAGAACAACGACAAGATCGGACTCATTCTATTTTCCGACCAGATTGAATTGTACATACCGCCCAAAAAAGGAAAGTCGCACGTATTGAGGATTATCCGAGAATTGATAGAATTCAAGCCCAAAAGCAACAAGACCGACGTGGCCCAAGCCTTGAAATTCCTATCGGGAACCCAGAAGAAGAAAGCGATCGTATTCCTCATTTCAGATTTCATCACCGGGGATTACGAGCATACCTTGAAGATCGCTTCCAAAAAGCACGACATTACAGGAATCAGGGTGTACGACATACGTGAGGAAAAAATACCAAACCTGGGAATGGTTCCAATGCTGGATGCCGAATCGGGCCAGGTACAATTGGTCAACACGGGTTCCAAACAGGTCCGTCTTGATTATGAAAAATACTATCACGAAAAGGTAAGTTATTTCAAGGAAACTTTTAGCAAATGTGGTGCTGGCGCCGTGAATACAAGAGTCGATGAAAGTTATGTGACCAAGTTATTGGGGTATTTTAAATCGAGATAGATTTTCGATTGAAGAATGAAGAATTTAACTCCGGAAGCCAATGAATTAATTTCAATCTTTGTATCGAGTATCAAACAGCAAAACAAATTCAATAAATAATAATTCAAAAAAGTTTTTTGTCGGTTTGTGGGTTCAAATCAAAAATCACTAATCAGCAATCTTCAATCAAAAATCTAATGAATTTTAAATATTATATAGTTCTACTCTTATTCACAACAACACTTTTTGCCCAGAAACGGGTAGAAACGTCAATTGACACGACCAAGAACAAAATTGGAGCACAGTTCAATCTGACCCTGAGAACCGTTGTTGATACTACCGAAACTGTTGTTTTTCCTTCAGGAAACAACTTCGGAAGAATGGAAGTCATCCGTAATTACGTGGTGGATACGATCAAGAAGGACAACCGCTATGAACTCATCAAGAAATACGGACTGGCCCAATTTGATTCTGGAAAATACACGGTTCCGAGCTTGAAGGTCTTCATCAACAAGCAACCTTACTTCACGGATTCCCTTTCGGTTGAAGTTGCCAATGTTGCAGTTGACACGTTGCAACAAAAAATGTACGAGATCAAGCCCATCATCGGAGCGCCAGCCACTTCAAGCGGCATCTGGAAATGGCTTTTGATCCTAGTGTTGTTGACAGGAGTTGGATTCTTGGTCTATTACCTCATAAAAAAATACCAAAAGAAGAAAATCGACAAGGAAACATTCAGAACTCCTATAGAAAAAGCAACCAGCCTGTTGAATACGCTGGAGAAGAAAGAGCTTTGGCAGAAAGGCGAAGTGAAGGCTTACTATAGCGAATTGACGGACATCGCAAGAAATTATATCGAAGAGGCCATTGAAATTCCAGCAATGGAAAGCACGACTTCCGAGTTGATCGTGGCCTTGAGGAATGCTTCCCTGAAAAAGAAAATGGCCGTCTCGCAAGAAACGCTGGAGAACCTTGAAAGGGTTTTAAAACAAGCCGATCTTGTGAAGTTTGCCAAATCCAAACCCCTGGATTTCGAAATCTCTGAAGACAAGAAGAAAATCGAAAAGGCGATCCTGACACTTGACAATGCCATCCCGGAAGAAGTTGTGGAGGAAGACGATATCCTGAACGAAGCACAGAGACAAAAACTCATCAAGGAAAAATTAAGGAAGAAAAGAAATGCACGAATCGGAATCGCGATTGCTTCGGTGGTAGGTCTGGTAATCGGTGTATTCACTTTCTTAGTATTGACAAAAGGTTTTGATTTCGTAAAAGACAACATCATCGGACATCCTACAAAAGATTTAGTGGAAGGCGAGTGGGTTTACAGCGAATACGGAAATCCATCCGTGAGAGTGGAAACACCAAGGGTATTGAAACGCATGGATGCCAAAAAAACTTTGCCAAAAGAAGCATTTGCAGTCATAAAGGACATGCAGTTGTTTGCTTACGGAAGCATCCTTGATAATTTTTATCTCTCTGTTTCAACATTGCAATACAAGGAGCAGATGGAGATCGACTTGAACAAGGGGCTTGAAGGTTCCGTAAGAATCTTGGAAGCACAAGGTGCGCAGAACATGATCTTGAAACAAGAAGATTTCAGTACGAAAGAAGGAATTACAGGAAAAAAAGGGTACGGTTCATTTTCAATGATTGACCCGATCAAAAAGGAAAGCACGAAATTATATTATGAAATATTGATTTTCGGTCAGGAAGGCGGCCTGCAACAAATCGTAATCCTTCATCAGGAAGGCGACGAGTATGCCAAGCAAATTTCGGAAAGAGTCTTGAATTCTGTTGAACTTAAAAAAGTAACCCAATGATGACAAATGTAACTTTTTTAAACCCGGGATTCTTTTGGTTGTTCCTTTTGCTTCCGCTGATAATTGGCTGGCAGATATGGAAAAGGAACGAGCAATCGGCCACTTTGAAAATGAGCTCGCTGAAAGGTTTTAAAACCTCTTCTTCTCTTTTGGCAAGGCTGAAACCATTCCTATTCGTACTTAGATTATTGGCCTTGTCCTCGATGATCATTGCCTTGGCACGACCAAGGACAGTTGACATAAGCAGCAAGACCAAAACTACGAAAGGAATTGATATCGTCCTAGCGATAGACGTTTCGAGTTCTATGCTTGCGCGTGATTTGAAACCAAACCGAATGGAAGCCTTGAAGAGGGTCGCTTCTGACTTTATCGAATCAAGACCAAATGACCGGATCGGTTTGGTGCTTTATGCCGGGGAAAGCTATACCAAGACGCCTGTTACAAGTGACAAGGCGGTTGTGATCGATGCCTTGAGAGGCATCAAATTCGACAATGTCTTGCAGGACGGAACAGCGATCGGAACAGGCTTGGCAACTGCCATCAACCGATTGAAGGACAGCAAGGCAAAAAGCAAGATCATCATCTTGTTGACCGATGGTGTGAACAATTCAGGGACGATTGAACCTGAAACTGCTTCCGACATCGCACAAGAATATGGAATAAAAGTGTACACGATAGGCCTCGGCACCAATGGAATGGCGGAATATCCTTATGCCTTGGCAGCGAATGGTGATTTTATCTTCAAGATGATGAAGGTGGAAATCGACCAGGAACTGATGAAAAGCATCGCCAAGAATACGGGCGGGAAATATTTCCGGGCAACTTCCAATCAAAAACTGGAAACCATCTACGACGAGATCAACAAGCTTGAAACCACCGAGATCGAAGAACTTAAATTCTATGATTACGATGAAAAATACAGGCCTTTCTTGATTTTTGCCGGTATATTGCTGTTGCTGGAAGTTGGATTGCGAAATACGGTTTATAGAAGTTTTATATAGAAACAAATATCAAATTATAAAATTTATAAAATCCCAAAGAAGGCGAAATGGGAAAATTGGAATCCCAAAACCGGATTTGAACTTGTAATTTGGAAATTGCTTTTTGTTATTAAAAAAATATGGAATTAGACGAAAAAAAATACTTATACCTTTTATTCATCATCCCAATCCTGGTGTTGATCTTCTTGTACAATTTGTATTGGAAAAGAAAAAAACAGCGCGAATTTGGCGATCTGGAAATGGTGAAGAAATTAAGTCCGGAGAAATCTACCTTCAAATCGATCCTGAAGCTTGTGATTTTTCTTCTGGCATTTGCATGCCTGGTCATTGCCTTGGTGAATCCAAAAATCGGGACCAAGTCTGAAACCGTAAAACGTCAAGGAATTGACATTGTATTTGCAGTCGATGTTTCAAAAAGCATGCTGTGCGAAGACATTGCACCAAGCAGGCTCGAGAAAAGCAAGCAGATTGTTTCACAAGTGATCAATCAATTGGGAAGCGACAGGATCGGCATTGTGGCCTATGCCGGAAGTGCTTTCCCGGTTTTGCCAATTACAACCGATTATGGCGTTGCCAAGATGTTCATCCAAAGTATGAATCCGGGAATGGTGTCCTCACAGGGAACTTCTTTGGACGAAGCCATAAAACTGTCCTCCACTTATTTTGATGATGATGGGGAAACGAATAAACTGCTGATCTTGATTTCAGACGGGGAAGACCATTCGGAAGGAGCTTCAAGTGCGGCAGAAGAAGCCAACAAGGCAGGCTTGAAAATCATTACCATTGGAGTTGGAACTGAAAAAGGCGGACCAATCCCTTTGAAGCAAAATGGAGTCGTGGAGAGTTTCCAGCGTGATTTCGACAATCAGGTCGTGGTAACAAAACTGAATCCGAAAAGTCTGGAGGAAATTGCAAAAGCTACAAAAGGTGGTTATGTAAACGGAAGCAACACCAAGGAAGTCCTGGAATACATCAAAAATGCATTGGACAACATTGAAAAAACGGAGTTCGAATCGGAACAATTCACCGATTTCAATTCGCAGTTCCAATGGTTCCTGGGAATCGCTTTTGCGTTATTGTTTGTTGACATCTTCCTTCTGGAGAAAAAAACCAAATGGGTGAAAAAGATGAATCTATTCAATGAAGAAAAGTCTGAAAAGCAACTATAAGATTACGAAGATGAAAGACTTGAAAAACATATTACTATTCACGACAATCCTGATTTCTTTTGCCGCAAAGGCACAGGAAAGGGACAAGTACCTGCCACAAGCAAACGAGGAGTTTGAAGCGAAAAACTATGTGGAGGCTGAGGCCAATTACAGGATTTCGCAGTCAAAATTCCCCAAGAAAGCGATTTCTTCCTATAATTTGGGAAACACGATCTACAACATCAACCAGCCTTCGGAAGCCAAAATTTCGTATATGAAGGCTATTGAAGAATCAAAATCAAGACCTGAAAAGCACAAGGCATTCCATAATCTTGGAAATGTTTTCATGAAGGAAAAAAACTATACCGCTGCCGTTCAAGCCTACAAGAATGCCTTGATCAACAATCCTGCTGATGAAGAAACCCGGTACAATTATGCCTTGGCAAAAAAAATGCTGAAGGATAATCCGCCACCAAAAGACGACAAGAAAAAGGACAAAAAAGACAAGGACAAGGATAAAGACAAAGACAAGAAGGACGATAAAAAGGACGGCGACAAGGATAAAAAAGACGAGCAAGGCGATAAGGACAAGGACAAGAAGGACGATAAAAAAGAAGGCGATGGCAAGGACAAGAAAGACGACAAGCAGGGCAAGCCAAAGCCAAAAGAAGGTGGGATTTCCAAACAAAGAGTAGAGAACCTTCTGGATGCCGTCAACAATGAAGAGAAGAAAGTACAGGACAAAGTAAATGCCAAGAAAGTAAAAGGCAAGCCTGTAAGAACAGAAAAAGATTGGTAATTCGATATTCAAAAAAAGTGTAGACTGCAAATGAAAAAGTTTATTTTTCTATTATTAATAAGTGTCCAAGGACTTTTTGCCCAAGTGGAATTTGAAGCAAAAGTCAGCAAGACGACCCTCGGGATCAATGAAAGGTTGCGAATTGATTTTTCCATGAATGCCGATGGGGACAATTTTACACCGCCTGATTTTGACGGATTTCGTGTTGTAAACGGCCCGATGCAGCAAGTCAGCCAGCAATGGGTGAACGGTCGCGGAACTTTCAACAAGATGTATTCGTATTATTTGTTGCCCACACAACGAGGATCGGTTACAATCAAGCAGGCAAGTATCGAGATCAACGGGCAGATTTACAAGACATCTCCCATAAAAATCAATGTGACGGCGGCTGTTGAAATGCCCAAGAATCCAAACGATGCTCCTCAGATTTCAGCCAACGATGCCATACATCTCGTGGCTGAAGTTTCCAAGAGCAATCCGTATATCAACGAACCGATTACAGTAATCTACAAGTTATATTTCAGTTATAATGTTGGAATTACCAATTGGCGGGAGCTGGACAAGCCCAAATACAATGATTTCTGGAGCCAGAACATCGACATGAAGCAACTGAAGGTGGAAGAAGGCACTTACAATGGCGAAAGGACCCGTTTTGTCGTTTTACGAAAAGTAGTCCTGTATCCTCAAAAATCGGGCAAGCTTTCCATCGAGCCCCTTTCCATGGACATCGACCTTGAATTGCCTACCAACAGGAGAAATGTTTTCGGGCAAGTCCTGACAACCAGGGACAATAAAAGGGTTTCTGCCGGTGCGAAAGTCATAAGCGTACGTGCTCTTCCAGAAGCTGGCAAGCCTGCCAATTTCACCGGTGCTGTTGGTAAATTTACCTTTAGAGCAACTCCAACCAAGACAACCTTGAAGCACGGAGAAAGCTTGGATTTGAATGTGATCGTAGCCGGAACAGGTAACTTGAAATTATTCGATCTGCCTAAACCAGTCGTGCCAACTGCATTGGAAATGTACGACCCTGTTCATACCGAAACCGTAAATACGCCACTTTCCGGAATGACCGGAAATATAGCCGACAAATACACCGTGATTCCACAATACAAGGGAAATTATCCAATCAAGGCGATGAGTTTTTCTTACTTCGATCTGGGTAGCGGAACCTACAAGACCATCACTTCGCCTGAAATCATGATCAAGGTTTTGGATGGTCCTGAAAGTGAAACACCTGCCGTTGCTTCTTCCGACAGCACTTCAGGAGCAAACAAGAAAACCATTTCTGCATCAGCACAATTCCAATTCATAAAACTGAAAACCAATCTGGTTTCGACAAGGAAAGACGACTTTTTCGGAAGCAACCTGTTCTACGGCTTGCTGTTTGCACCGTTGCTTATCATTCCGATCATAATGCTGTTCAGGAAGAAGAAACGCGCCATGGACAGTGATGTCGTGGGCAACAGGATCCGCCAATCAAACAAATTGGCGAAGAAATACCTGTCGGAAGCCAGAAAGCAAATTGCCAACAAGGAATTGTTCTACATTGCTTTGGAGAAAGCGATGCACAACTTCCTGAAAGCAAAATTAAACATCGAAACTTCTGAAATGAGCAAGGACAAGATCAGAGAGATTTTATTATCGAGAAATGCCCAAGAAGGTACGGTTTCCGACTTTATAAATCTGACTGAAAACTGCGAATTCGCCAGATATGCACCATCATCAAGCGTATCCATCCAGCAGGATTTTGACAAGGCGGTGACGATAATCTCCGAACTGGAAAAACAAATCTAAGTGTCATAATTCAAGAAAAATGAAAAATCTAGTCTATCTATTTTTATTAATCTCCCAAACTTTCTTTGCTCAAAATGGCTTTGAAAAAGGAAATGAATTGTACCGCAAAGATCAATTTGAGGAAGCCGTGCAAGCTTACGAAAGTGTTTTAAAAACCAAGAAAGAATCAGCTGAATTGTATTTCAACCTGGCCAATTCCTATTATAAATTAAACAAGGTTGCGCCGGCTATTTACAATTATGAAAAGGCTTTGTTGTTGAATCCGAACGACAAGGACATTCAAAACAATCTGGCCTTCGCCCAAAAACTACAGATTGACGACATCAAGCAGGTTCCAAAAGTGGGCTTCAGCAAGCTCATACAGGATTTTACTTCTTCTTATCATTACAATGCCTGGGGTTGGACAGCTGTTGGATTTTCAACTTTGTTCCTGCTGTTTTTCATCGGCTACTATTTTTCGCAGACTACTTTGCTGAAACGAATATTTTTTGTTGGAATGTTCCTGGCCTTGTTGGTAATCGTGTTGAGCGTCCTGTCTGCCATTTTCGAGAAATCGAATTATGAAAACGACAAGCCTGCAATTGTTTTTGCCGAAATCACTTCTGTAAAAACAGAACCAAAGACAGATGCACCGGATGCTTTCATGCTGCACGAAGGAACAAAGGTCCAAGTCTTGGAAACGCTTGACAATTGGAAAAAAATCGAGCTTTCGGATGGAACCGATGGCTGGATTGAAGAAACGGCAATCAAGGAATTGAAGTAGCATCCGTTTAATCGTCACAGATTTAAAGTCATGCTTTTGTCTTGCATTGTTTCAAAACGTTTGACAATTGAACTAGTCCATAGAACCGATTGCTGGATTGAAGGAACTGAAGAGTCGGTGTCCTGTCAAAATAGTTTCCAATCGATTTTTCTTAAAGGCCTTATTGGTTATATCTTTTTCGAGTTTTCAGGCTTTGTCTTTAAACTCCGTAAACCAATTTTCCAAAGCAGGATAAATCAATCCCGAGATTTCCAGAGTTGGATAATAAATCAACGATTCAACCAAGGTTTCTTTCGAAACCAAATCTGTCTTTTCATTGAATTTATGAAAGAAGTGAAGTGATACGCTCAGAATCAGGATGGTTTTCAGTAGTCCGAAGAATCCACCACCTACTTTATTGACCAAGCCCAAACTTGCAAAAGTTGCCAAGGTCGTAAACACTTTCGCCAATGCGGTAATTCCAACCACGACCATAATAAATGTCAATGCAAACGCAACAATATGAACCATTTTTGGCGACCACGAAACGTGGCTTTCAATTATAGATTGTGTCAGGAATGAAAATTTTATGGCGATATAGATGCCTAAAATCAGCGATAAAAAGGAAGCGAGTTCCACAAAAAAACCATTCCAGACGCCTCGGATGATGCCATAAATCAAGAACCCTCCCAGAATAATGTCGAATACATTCATATTAAAAGATAAAAGCGCCAAGATAGAAGACTTTAGTAGAAAAACAAAACACATGACCTATCTTTGCAGACTAATTTAGTTTTCTAAAAGGCTAAATTTTTAATTTTGAAATAAAATGTCTAGAGATATACAACTAAAAGAGCGTTGGGAAAAGCTCGTCAACCTGCTTTCCAATCAGTTTTCGCAAGGCGAAGATTTGGATCTTGATGCCATCATCTACCTCATTGGAGTACAGGAATTAGGAAAAGTCCACCGGACTTTCAAAAAGGACGAGAAACTCAACCTGATGCACATTGCCATTTGCCGACTATTGGAACCGTACGGATTTTACGAATTCGAACATTTCGATAACGATGGCTGGCCACACTACAAGGTAAAAGAAGCATTGCCTCCTTTGAAAGCCGGCGAACAATCGGTTTTGATGAAGGAAGCCATTGTAAGTTATTTTCTTGAAAAGGAATTAATCGATTAATACAGTTGATTTGGCGGTAAAACTTCCAACTTCTAACTTCTAACTTCCAACTTTTTCCTAAATTTGCACCTTTACCAAAGAAGATGATAGACAAGATTAAAGAATATATTGGCGAAGCCCAAGCTTTTCAAACCGATAACAAACAAACTCTCGAAGAATTCCGAATCAAGTTCCTGGGAAGCAAAGGTCTTTTGAAAGACCTGTTTGCTGAATTCAAGAATGTTCCGAACGAGCAGAAAAAAGAATTCGGACAGGTTATCAATACGTTGAAGAATACGGCTGAGGAAAAAGTAAAATCCCTTCAGGAATCTCTTGAAAGCAAAGAGGAAAGCAAAGGCATCTATGGCGATCTGACACGTCCGGGCGAACCTATGTCAATCGGTTCCCGCCATCCAATCTCATTGGTAAAAAATCAAATCATTGATATCTTTTCAACCATTGGATTCAACGTTTCCGAAGGTCCTGAAATAGAAGACGACTGGCACAATTTCACTGCCTTGAACCTTCCGGAATACCACCCGGCCCGCGATATGCAGGATACTTTTTTTATCCAGACCAATCCCGATGTCCTGTTGAGAACCCATACTTCGTCCGTCCAGGTTCGCTATATGGAAAACAACAAGCCGCCAATCCGTACCATTTCTCCAGGACGCGTTTTCCGCAACGAGGCCGTTTCATCCCGTTCGCATTGCATTTTCCATCAAGTGGAAGGACTTTACATTGACAAGGATGTATCGTTTGCCGATTTAAAACAGACGCTTCTGTATTTCACGAAAGAAATGTTCGGGAAGTCAAAGATCCGCCTACGTCCCTCGTATTTTCCGTTTACGGAACCAAGTGCTGAAATCGACATCTATTGGGGCTTGAAAACCGAAACCGATTACAGGATCACGAAAGGAACCGGCTGGCTGGAAATTGGAGGCTGTGGAATGGTTGACCCGAACGTACTTAAAAATTGCGGTATCGATTCCGATGAATTCACAGGTTTTGCCTTTGGAATGGGAGTTGAACGTATCGCGATGCTCCTGCACCAGATCGGTGATATCCGTATGTTCTACGAGAACGACATCCGTTTCCTGGAGCAATTCAAATCAAGCCTATAAGATTCAAGAATATAGATCGCTGATCTTCGATTCGGATGCAACCTTCTGAAATCGAAAATCAGCGATTAAAAATCGACATTCAAATGAAGAAAGACATCATCATCCCAAAAGTAGAGAACGTATTCATGGCCGCCGTCCAGGAATGGAACGACGATTTCATGGAAAAGGTATGGTACGTCTACCTGGTAAACGATTCCGATTTTGATCTGGACAGTGTAATGGTGGTTTCAAAAGCTTTTGGAACCATTGATGGTGAGATGAAGAAAACATCGCTCCTGCGACACGCCTTCGTGAAGGTTCCCGCCGTTTCCGTAGTAAAGGTAGAAATGGTTGAAAAAAGCGTCCTCGCCTTGAACAATGAATTTATGGTGACTTATTTTATAGAAAGTACCTTGTACGATAAGAAATTTACTTTCAGGACCAATACCATCAACGAAAAAGCAACCGAGGAAGTGCCAATCTTATTCGTCGATGGTGTGATTGTACGATAATATTATTTCTTATTGCCGGCCCTCTCTCCTGACTTTTGACTTCCAGCTGGAATACCCCAGGACAAAGATTCCAAAAAGCAGGAAGCCAATCATCTGGAAATAGAAAAAGCCCGTCTGGATTTGTTCGCCAACAGGTTTATCATTCATTCCGAAAAACGCCATAATAATTGTCATGAAAATGCCCCAGGGCAATCCTACCTTCAGTTGGTATTTCCATCTTTCGCTCATATCTTTCGGCTTAGGTTATAATTTAATCCAGTTTGTCCGTTAATTTCTTGAATACTTTTTTCGCCTCTTTTCCTTCATACAAGATACTGTAGACCGCATCTATGATCGGAGTATTGGCACCGTATTCCTGGTTCAATTGGTAGGCACTTTTTGCAGCATAATAGCCTTCGGCAACCATGCTCATCTCCATCATCGCCGATTTTACGGTATAGCCTTTCCCTATCATGTTTCCAAACATCCTGTTTCTTGAAAATACCGAATAGCCCGTAACCAACAAATCGCCGAGATAGGCCGAATTATTGATGTTACGCTTCATCTTGTGTACTTTCTTGATGAACTTCTTCATCTCACGGATCCCGTTGCTCATCAAGACCGATTGGAAGTTATCGCCATACCCCAGGCCGTGTGCGATTCCTGCTGCAATGGCATAAATATTCTTCAACATTGCCGCATATTCCGTTCCAATGATATCATCGGTGATTTTTGCCTTGATGTAGTTTCCGGACAAGCATTTGGCCACGATCTTGGCTTTTTCAGCATCGCCGCAGGCAATCGTGAGGTAGGACAATCTTTCCAGCGCTACTTCTTCTGCATGACAAGGGCCTGTTATGACTCCGATATTATCATAATCGATGTCGTATTTTTCGTGGAAATGCTCACCAACGATAAGGCTCGTTTCAGGCACGATCCCTTTTATGGCAGAGAAAATCACTTTCCCTTTCAGGTTTTCAGTGAGTTTCTGCAATTCGCCATTCAAAAAGGCAGATGGGATTGCAAATACAATATAATCCGCATAGGCAACCGCCTCGTTGATATCGCTTGTAAGTTTTAATTTATTGATGTTGAATTCAACCGAACTCAGGTAATTGGGATTATGATGGTGTTGCTGTATATGTTCAATTGCATCGGTATTGCGCATGTACCACGCTATTTCAGGGAGGTTTACACATAACATCTTGGCAATTGCTGTTGCCCAGCTTCCGCCACCGATTACTGCAAATTTTGGATATTCTGTCATTGTTTGGTTTTTTAGCACTTGAAAATTACTAATTAGCTTCAAAAATACTTAAAATACTAGTAAGAATACCGATTTTGCCCCGCAAGAATGTATTTGAAGGTTTAAATTTTAACTCAAAATTGTGATTCCCAGCACAATGTAGCAAAACCTTCTGCGTTAATATAAGTGTAAGCAGCGAAGTGGTTATCCTGTTTACGCTATAAAAAATAATTTAGTTAGTTAAGATTTTGTTTTTGGTGTTTTGAAAAAGGCGCTCCAGGATTTATTCCAGGAGCGCCTTTTGATTTATTGGCAATGGTAAAGTCTAAAGAGTGCCTGGGGTATTCACCTGGCCCTGACCGGTGGGAAAATCCTTTTTGTTTTTTCTTAAAATAAAAAGATTTGGAAGGAAGGCAGGAACATGGATCAAAAAATACCCGAACACTGTGCCCTAATAACCAGCCTCTACTATTTTTTTCACTTTTTCCAATGTGATGTTTTGCTTCTCGCCCAATGCCTTCCAGCCTCTCTTCTCGAAACGTTCGACGATAAAATCGGCCGTGTTTTGGAAATCTTGCGTATATTCTGAAAGCTTCGTATCCATTCCCATCAGATGGAAAAATTCTACCGATTTGTTGATGGCTTCCTTTGCAATTTCGTCGTCGCTTCCGGTCAGGTTGAAAATGCGTTTCCCGTATTGAGCAAGCTTCTCTTTCTTGGTTTCGAACATCACGTCATACAAATGAGGTCCAATGATGGCAAGGGTCCTGGCGTGGTCTATTCCATAGAGGGCGGTCAGTTCATGGCCAATCATATGCGTGGCCCAATCGGTCGGAACACCCTTGTTGAGCAAGCCGTTCAATGCCATCGTACAACACCACATGAAATTGGAGGCCAATTTATAATCGTCTGGATTCTCCACGACTTTCGGACCAACTTCTATCAAGGTCTGCAGGATTCCTTCGGCGATCCTGTCCTGCAGGTAGGCATCGTGTGGATACGTCAAGTATTGCTCCATAACGTGCGTGAAGGCATCCACGACGCCATTCTCGATTTGCCTTTTTGGCAGGGAAGAGATGACGGTTGGATCGCAAATGGAGAATTTCGGAAACAGGGCCGAACCTCCAAAAGAGAGTTTTTCCTGGGTGGCCTCGATGGTCACCACGGCTCCGGAATTCATCTCACTTCCGGTTGCAGGCAAGGTCAGCACGGTTCCGAAAGGCATCGCATTTTCTTTCACCAAGATCCTCTTCTGCAGAAGTTCAATCGGATTCCCATCGAAATGGACAGCGGCCGAAATGAATTTCACACCATCAATTACAGAACCACCTCCAACAGCCAGGATGAAATCAAGTTTCTTCTCCTTGATGATTTCCACGGCTTTCATCAGGGTTTCAAAATGCGGATTCGGTTCAATTCCTCCAAATTCAACGATTTCAAAGCCTTTGAGGTTTTCAATTACTTGTTGATGAATTCCGTTCTTGAAGATGCTTCCACCACCGTAAGCTAGAAGGATTCTTGCTCCTTTTGGAACCAGGGAAGAAAGCTGTTTTATTTGTCCTTTTCCAAAAACGTAGTTGGTAGGATTGTATAATTCGAAGTTTAGCATGGTATTTATTTTTTAGGTAAAATTACGAAAGCTGTTTGCGAACAAATCGTAATGGACTGTTAAGAAAAATTACTTCTTCAATGTTTTCAATTCTCTCAAGATCGCTTCCCCAACACCTTTGGCTGATTGTGGATTTTGACCTGTAATCAATCTCCCGTCAACGGTAACGTGCTTTTGCCATAAACCTGACTTTTCGAATCTAGCACCACGCTCAATCAACTTTGTTTCCAGAGCAAACGGCACCACTTTCTCCAATTTTACGGCAGCCTCTTCCTCATTGGTAAAAGCGTTTACTTTCTTCCCTTCCACCAGGTATTTTCCATTGCTTAATTTGATGTTGACCAAACCTGCCGGACCGTGACAAACTGCTCCAACCACGCCATTTTTCTCATAGATGGCGGTTGCAATCTTGGCGATTTCTGTGTTGTCTGCAAAGTCCCACATTGCTCCGTGGCCACCTGCATAATAGATGGCAACATAATCGTCCGGATTTACTTGCGAAGGCTTCATCGAGTTGCTGATCTTGTTGTGGTAGACGGCATCTTCCCAGAACTCCTTGTTTACAGGATCGCTCAGATCAAAACCATCCACCGGAGGTGTTCCGCCTTTCGGACTTACGAAATCTATGGTGTAATCGTTTTTCAAGACTTCCCAGGCGTGGGAAACTTCGCCCAGATAATAACCCGTTGATTCTCCCGTGTTTCCTTTCTTGTCGTGGCTGGAAACCACGAATAAAATTTTCTTTTCCATCTTTTTAGCTTTTTTAGTTTGTGCGATAACTGTTCCTGAATGTAGTGCGACAGCAAATAATGTAATTGCCATCAGACCCGATGCGAGTATCCTTTTCATAATGTATAGGTTTAAATTGATACTGCAAAGTTCGGCAGAAACAGCTTTCCTGGCGATGAGGGAAGTCACAACTTTGGTGTGACGAAAATCACTTTTTTGCCACTGATGCACGGATTTAATCTTTGGATCAGTGGCTATTATTCCGGTGGAGTGTATTCACGAACCGAATCGGCTCAGCGTTTTGCGGGAATCACTAGGAGTTTTCCCTGTGACGAAAATTGTTTTTTGCCACAGATGCACCGATTAAAAGATTATAAAATCTGTGAATCAGTGGCTATTATTCCGGTTAGTGGATTCACGAACCGAATCGGCTCAGCGTTTTGCGGGAACCACTAGGAGTTTTCTCTGTATCGAAAATTACTTTCTTGCCACTGATGCACGGATTTAAATCTTTGAATCAATGGCTATTATTCCGGTGGAGTGGAGTCACGAACCGAATCGGGTCAGGATTTAGCGGGAATCACTAGGAGTTTTCCCTGTGACGAAAATTACTTTCTTGCCACAGATGCACCGATTAAAAAGATTATAAAATCTGTGAATCAGTGGCTATTATTCCGGTTAGTGGATTCAGGAACCGAATCGGCTCAAGGTTTCGCGGGAAACGCCAAGGTAGGAAGCGATGAGTTTCTTGGGTACTTTCTGGAATAAAGCAGGGTTCAGTTCAAGCAATTGTTCGTAGCGTTCTTTTGGATTGTTGTTGAGCATCGAGAGGATTCTTTGCTGTAGGGCGACGTAACCCGCATTTGATTTCCTGCGGAAAAAGTGCTCCATCTTGTGCATCTCGGAACATAACTTTTCACGATTGTAAAGCGAGAGGCAAAGTACTTCCGTATCTTCGATGCAATCCAGATTCAGCGTAGCCTTGGTTTGATTGAAATAGGCGTTGAAATCACATATCCACCAGTCGGACAGGCCAAATTGTACAATATGCTCTTTCCCATCAGGACTAGTATGATAAAGTTTAAGACAACCTTCGAGCACAAAGAAATCATTCAAGACTTCATTTCCTTCCTGGATCAGGAATTGGTGCTTTTTAAACTTCCTGGGAACAAAAAGCGACAGTATATATTCGAACTCACCATCTGTAAGCGGTGTTATTTTTTCGATCTGCTGTCGGAGGAGCTGACTCATTTACTTCTTGTAAAACAAATTATGGTCGATATATTCCCAGACCTTGTGCGGAAGCATCGGCTGCACATTCTTGTTCTTCTTGATGCTCTCACGGATAAAGGTCGATGAAAGTTCAATTACGGGAGCATCCACCTTATGGATTTTAGGATGATTGACAAACTGTGCGTCCATCTCGCCGGAATCCAGTCTCGGATAAACATAAACATCGTGGTTCTGAAGGATGACTTCGTAGTTTTTCCACTTTTGGAGCGAGTTCAGGTTGTCTTCCCCCATGATCAAGGCAAACTCGTGCTGCGGGAATTTTTCCTGCAAGTGTGCCAAGGTATTCACGGTATAATTGGGCTGTGGCAATTTGAATTCAATATCCGAAGGCTGGAGTTTGGGAAATCCTTCCGTTGCCAGGAAAACCATCTGCAAGCGATGGTGGTCTTCCAGCAGCGTGCTTTTCTTCTTGAGTGGATTGTGTGGTGTTACGACCATCCAAATCTGATCCAGATCGGAATGCTCCGCCATATGATTCGCAATGATCAAATGACCGACGTGTATGGGGTTGAACGTTCCGAAATACAATCCTATTTTCATCTTTTGAGGTGCTGAGGTGCTGAGTAACTAAATAGCTGAGTTTTTTTAGCTGCTGAGAAAACTTAGGCGCTCGGCAACTCAGGAGCCAAGCCACTTATTAAATCATTTTCAGGTAGTCGTAAACCAACTTATAGGCGTCGTTTTTTGCGATTTCCAAATCGTAATTCTTCAGTATCACGTCGAATTCGGAAGATTTTGCGATTTCAATCTCGGCCTTGGCCAGACGCATTGCAATCTTTTCATCCGTTTCGGTCTGGCGAAAACGAAGTCTTCTTTCCAATTCTTCCACGGAGGGCGGACTCACGAAAATGGCAAGCGTCTCCTTTGGAAACTGCTCCTTGATTTTCAGGCCGCCAATTACATCAATATCAAAAATAACGTGTTTTCCTTCTGCCCAGATCCGTTCCAGTTCGCTTTTCAGCGTTCCATAAAAATTGTCCTTGTATACTTCCTCGTATTCCACAAAAGCATCCTCCTGTATCTTTTTTTGGAATTCTTCCATCGTCAAGAAATAGTAATCCTTGCCGTGCACTTCCTCTCCTCTTTTTTCGCGCGAAGTAGCCGAGATCGAAAAGTCCAAATGCAATTCTTTCTGTTCTAAAAGGTACCTTACAATCGTAGTTTTTCCTGAGCCTGAAGGAGCCGAAAAAACCAATAATTTTCCGTTATTCATTATGTTTTGCTTTAAGCTCCAAGCAACATGCTTTAAGCCAAGTGGGTTTTTGTTAGTTTTTTGCCTAAGCCTGAAGCTCGGCCTCTAGAGAACGTTCAAGACCTGTTCCTTGATCTTTTCCAATTCATCTTTCATCTGGACAACCAATTTCTGCATCTGCGCGTGGTTGGATTTTGAACCCATAGTATTGATCTCACGGCCCATTTCCTGCGTAATGAACCCGAGTTTCCTACCGTTTGCTTCGTTTCCTGCAAGCGTTTCGATGAAGTAGTTCAGGTGGTTTTCAAGACGCACTTTTTCTTCCGTGATGTCGTATTTTTCAAGGTAGAAAATCAATTCCTGTTCGAAACGATTGTCGTCCAAATTTACTTTCAATTCGTCGATTGCCGTACGAAGCCTTGTCTTTACGGTTTGGATTCTCTCCCCGTCCAAGGCCACCGTTTCGTTCATCATGGTCATGATATTGGCAATCCTGTGAAGGAATTCCTTCTCCAAGGCCACCCCTTCGGAAATCCTGAATGCCTGTATGTTCTTGATGCCTTCTTCGATCACCTCTTGGATCTGAGCCCAGTCGTTCTCGTCGATCTCGTCGCGTTCGGTCTTCAACGCATCTGGCATTCGAACCGCCATCTTCATCAATTCTGTTTCATCTGCTTCGGCATACACTTCACGCAACTGGCTGATATAGGCCTTTACAATCGGGACATTCACTTTCGTGGAAGTCTGCTCGGCGGTATTTTCCATAAAAATAGAAAAGTCAATCTTGCCCCTTTCCAAAACCGTCGACAATTGATTGCGCAAGCCCAGTTCCATTTCCCGGTAAACCGAAGGCATCCTCACATTCAGGTCAAGTCCCTTGCTGTTCAATGATTTTATTTCAACAGTTATTTTTTTGGTCGGAAGCTGTAAAGTCGCCTTTCCGAAGCCCGTCATCGATTGTATCATATATTTTTTAAAAAGAGTTCAAAGATAAGAAAAAGTGTTCAGTCTTTTGCGTTCAGGATCAGCAAAGAAATGTCCTGATCTGGGAGCGAAAAGCTTGGGTTTTTTCATCCCGACAGCTATCGGGACCATCTTACAAGAAATCATCTTCTTCAAGCTCGAATATTTCTTCCACCCTGCTGTCAAATATTTTTGCAATTTTCAAGGCGAGGACCGTAGAAGGAATATACTTTTGGGATTCTATGGAATTAATCGTCTGCCTGGAGACGCCAATCCTATCAGCCAGATCCTGCTGGGTCATGTTCTGTTTTGCCCTTTCTACTTTGATGGTGTTTTTCATCTATGCCTGTCTTTTTTGCAGCTTGTAGAAAAGAATGTACATGAAAAGTATAAACATCATCAACTCTTGAGCCGTCATGGCGGTCACCGGATCTTGCAAGATCAAATCCACAACAGGTCTGAAAATAATGTAGAATACCGATGTCATTAAAGTAAAGCCAATGGATTTCATCCGGATCTGCATCGTCATCTCGTCTTCAAATTTATCCTTTGACCATGCCACGAAAAACAAGCCAAGGACAAGTATGTTAAAAAATAATATCTTGTAAAATTCTTGCTGCCCCTCAATTACTTCGGGTGCTATAAATTTAACACTTAGCGGAAGTGCCACTGCAACAAGGATCAATCCCAATCCTATTTTTTTAAAGTAATTCGGAAAAAAAGCGGCCGTGTTGTTGATTGCTTGTGATTGTTTCATGATAAATAATTTAAAATTATGTAAACTTTGTTTTTCTTAATGACAAACTTACTTTACATTTTGATCATTTCCAAATTTATTCTCAATCGATTTGAATTTTTATTTCTTCTGTTGCGTAACGAGATAAACTCCAACAAAAATCAACAATGCCGAAATGATTTTTACCAAAGTCAACGCATCCTTTCCTAAACCAATCGCAAAAACAGTCGCAAACAAAGGCTGCAAATAAATAAAAACGGCAACCGTTGTCGGTTTTAGTTCCTTCATCGAAAGCAAATTAAGAAGGTACGTCAGAAACGTTGAAAAGATCACTACAAAGCCGATCTTCCAACCAATGGCTTCGGGAATTGAGGCAATGTCAACACCCTGTAAATCTTGATATCCAAAAGGCAAAACCATCAGAAATCCGAACAGATAGATCCATTTCACAAAAGTGAAGGCACTGTATTTGTCCATCAATTTCTTGACGATGATCAGGTAGAACCCATAGGAAACCGCATTGGCAAAAACAAGGAAATTCCCCAGGCTTGCATTGGTGGCGTTGCCAATGGATTTTCCGTAAAGGATTAAAAAAGCAGTTCCCACCAGCCCCAGGATGATACCAAAAATCTTTCGTTTCAACATTCTTTCCTTCATAATAATGGCAGAAAGGACGAGGACAATTATAGGCGTGGTCACCATGATCACCGATGCAGAAATGGGTGAGGTGTAGCTCAGTCCTTTAAAAAACGTCAGCATGTTGAACGCTACCCCGAAGAATGCAGCAGCCATGATCCTTGGAAAATCGCCCAGGATTATTTTCTCCTTTGGCATGAAAAGCCATACCAGCCAGAATAAAAGTACCGAGCCTCCAACACGTAGAACGATGAACCCATAGGCATCGATGTAGTGTGGCATTACGTCTTTCGCGATGGTGAACGTTACACCATAGATAACGGAAACGAGTGTTGCGGCAACGAGGGCAAGATTCCTCTTGGACATTATTTTAGCACTTGCGTAACGGCGTGAATGTTGGGCTGGCTGTTGCCGATGTATATTTTTCCGTCGATGATGAAAACGGGACGGCTTAGAAAAGTATAATGTTCCAGCAGGTAATTCTTGAAATCTTCCTCTTTCAGGTTCTTATTTTTCAAGTCCAATGACTTGTAAAGCTGTGCCTTCTTGCTGAAGAGTGCCTCGTAACTTCCGGCCAACTTATACATTTCTTCCAATTCTTCCTCTGTAATCGGGTTCTGGCGGATGTCGTGAAACTCCAATTTGTCCATATTCGGAAGCGACTTGATGATTTTTCGGCAGGTGTCGCAGGAAGCGAGGTAGTATATCTTGTTCATTGGAAATTCATTTTAGTGGTGCAAAGAAAATCCATTTACACTTGAAAAAGTGTATTTTTATCAAAAAAAACAAACAATGCGCTACGCTTTCGAAATTACCCAAACCGGCAGGAAACAATTGGCAGGTTTTTTAAAAAACTATACACTGGAACAATTGAATGCCGTTCCGGAAGGTTTCAGTAATAATCTTATCTGGAACATTGGCCATATAATAGTCGTGCAACAATTATTGGTGTATAAATTGTCGGGATTGCCTACCCTGCTTTCAGACGAAATGATTGCCAAGTACCAAAGAGGAACCCGGCCTGAAGGGTTTGTTGACCAAGAAGAGGTGGATGTGCTACATAATTTGCTTTTCAAGACCATCGACCAAACGATACTTGATGTTGAGAATGACCTTTTTAAAAACTACCACCTATTCACCAATAGCCTGGGATTTACAATCAAAAGCGCTCAAGAAGCCGTTGCTTTCAATTACTACCACGAGGCATTGCATCTGGGTATCATGATGAGCATCAGGAAATTTATCTGATCAACAAAAAAGGCTTCAATTCGGCATAAGTCAGCAATAATTCCTTCGGACCATCGGCATACGATGCTACTTCATAGGTATTGTAATAAAGCAGCAATCCTTTTTCCGTATAGAAGATGCTCAAAGGCAATTCAAATACATCTTCTTCGAACATGAGTCCGGTTGCATTGATGTTCTCTCCGGTTGGAATCTTGTATTTCGTTCTGAATTTGGTTTCGGCGAAAGACCTGAACTTGTTCAAATCCCTGAAAAGAAATTCATTCGGAATGTTTTTTCCTGTTTTTGGGTCAAAAAGCAACGAACGGATTCCTTCGTACCCGTGAGCTCCTCCCGTAAACGTATAATGTTTGATTCTTATGTTCAGAATACTGTCGCTCTCGTAGGCTACTTTCCCTTCAATCTTGCCTTCCCATCCAAAAATTTCCTTCGGGTTTTTCGTTTTCATTTCGTCATAGGAACCAATAAAGGAATCCAAAAGCCCTTGATAATCGGTAGAAGGATAGGGCTTTTCTCCAAAATAAATAATTTCTCTTACCACTGAAAACACTTTCTTGTTGATGCTGTCGGCAACAATCGGAACATTTTCTGCCACAGGAACGGTCAACGTTACCTCGGGACAATTTTCCTTGCACGGCAGCGACGATTTCTTTTCAAAATGTTCTTCCTTGAAGGTCAATTCATTTTTACAGCTTGATAAAAAGAGTACTAGGATCGCGAGTGTGAAAAGCTTGTTCATAATAAAGAAATGTTAATATAACAAAGGTAATCTATCCAAAATTGGCTTACACAAAATTAAACGGTAAATTTGTTGCATTATTTACAACATTGAATAAAAAGGATATGAAATTGCCACAAAAATTTACTTGTTAAAAATGACGCCAATAACAATGGGCAATACATTTTTTTAATACTCTAAAAATAAAATCTATCTATAATGAAATTTAATACAAAAGTTATACATGGTGGACAGCACCATGATCCAAGTACGGGAGCCGTGATGCCTCCGGTCTATCAAACTTCCACATTCGTACAGACAAGTCCGGGAAAACCTTTGAACGAGAACTATGAATACAGCCGCGCTGCAAATCCAACCCGCAGCGCCTTGGAAAATGCCTTTGCAAGCATCGAAAACGGAACACGTGGTTTGGCTTTTTCATCAGGCTTGGCGGCTACGGATTGCGTTTTGCGCTCTTTCAAGGCAGGTGATGAAATCATTGCAATGGACGATTTGTATGGTGGAACTTACCGAATGTTTACCCGTATTTATGGAAACTCAGGTATCAAATTCCACTTTGTGGACATGAACGACCTGGAAAAATTCCAATCCCTGATCAACGAAAATACCAAATTGGTCTGGGTGGAAACACCAACCAATCCGTTGATGAAATTGGCTGATATCGAAGCGATTGCCAAGATCACCAAAAAACACAACTTGCTTTTTGCCGTTGACAATACGTTTGCAACTCCTTACCTGCAGAAGCCTTTGGATCTGGGTGCCGATATCGTGATGCACTCGGCTACAAAATACCTTGGAGGACACTCGGATGTTATCGCGGGCGCCTTGATCGTGAAAGATGAAAAACTGGGAGAGCAATTGCACTTCCAACAATTTGCAACGGGTGCAACCTTGGGACCAATGGACAGCTTCTTGGTCTTGAGAGGGATTAAGACGCTTCATTTGAGAATGCAAAGGCATTGCGAAAATGGAGAAAAAGTAGCGGCCTTCCTGGAAAATCATCCAAAAATCAAAGCCGTTTATTATCCTGGTTTGCCAAGCCATCCGTTTCATGAACTGGCCAGGAAACAAATGAAGGCGTTCGGTGGAATGGTTTCCTTCACCTTTACCTCTGGTAAAAAAGAAGATGCCATATCCTTCCTGGAAAAGTTAGAAGTGTTCACGCTGGCGGAATCACTAGGAGGTGTTGAATCCTTGGCCAATCATCCTGCCTTGATGACGCATGCCTCGATTCCGGAAGACAAAAGAAAAGAAATCGGAATCAGTGATGACCTGGTACGCTTGAGCGTCGGCGTGGAAGATATCGAGGACTTGCTTGCTGATTTGGAACAAGCTTTGAGCTAATAACAATTCAAATGATCCTATAAAAAAGGACCACAGGGTTATGAATCCTGCGGTCCTTTTATTTTTTTCCTATTTTTGCAGTTGATCAGGCATTGTCTTTTCTTGCAACTTAAAAACAATATAAATTGAAAAATACCCTACTCCTATCCGTACTGTTCAGCCTCTTTTCCTATTCAATCGGAAGTGCCCAAAGCGACAACAAGCTAAAGATACTCGGCTGCTGGGAAATCAGACAGGTAATATTCACGAAGCCGTTTGAAGGTTCAGATGAAATCAGTTCTGACGCCCTGACTACCGTTGTTTGTTTTGACAAGGACGGAAAATTCTCCCACAAGAATGGCGAAGTGATACTTTCAAAAGGAAATTACAGCCTTTCTGAAAACGGCAGGACCTTGTCCCAAAAGCCGGAAGCAGGAACCAATCTGTTCGTCAAGGATGTTCCGGGCCAGATTATGATGCTCAGCGATACCGAACTTCAAATCCAGGCCGACGAAATGATCCTTTACCTCAGAAAGGGCGATTAATCACAGAAGGTATAGGCTGCCGATCTTTCGTTCCTTTTTCCTGTTGGAATAATGGTGTGGTCTTGGAATTTTTTACCTGCCAGCACATCATCCAGGAAACCCAGCAAGATATCTTGTTCTTTTTCAAAGAGGATGCCGCTGTATTCATGCCCCCCTCCGCAATAGGTGAACAAGGACGTGGAGCCTTTGAGTTCCTGTACACGGCCGAAGATGGAATAGGATCCGAACAGCATCAACCAGCCGGTAGCATTTGTCTTGCAGTAATGATGGGCGGCAGTGCCATACGGAACCGTAACGTCCCCATTTCCATGAAAAAGCATCATTGGAATCAGATTCTGCCTAGTTATCAGATTCAAATCCATGATGGCGCCTGCACCCGAAACCATTCCGGCGTATTTGAAGTTTTCCGGCAGGGCATTGTTATACACTTTCATGGTCTTGAAATCCCAATAGGCCGCGTGCAAGGCGGTTTCGCCTCCGGCACTTGAACCTGCAATGAAAATTTTCGACACGTCGATATTGTACTTCTTGTCATTGCTGATGAAGAAACTTGTGGCCAGCCAAAGGTCGTTTACGCCCAATTGGATCGCCTTTATTTTTTCGGACAGGATCCCATCACAACTGAAATTTTTCCCTTTCATGTATAAAGAATACGAGATTGTTGCTGCCGCATACCCATTGCCCGCAAGGTATTTGCAGATACCATGACCGGATTCCCGCTCTCCACCGGAAAACCCACCACCATGCACATAGAGCAGCAGGGGAAGCTTCTTACCGGAGGGTTTCTCGGGCAGGAACAAATCCAGATCGAGTTTCAAGGTATCGTTTTGGAAATAGGTCAATGTTGTTTTCTTTTGGGCATTTGCCTTCAAGCCAAAGAGCAACAAAAGCGACAGCAAGCAGATATTTTTCATGGGAGGAGTTTTTTGATTAATCAAATGAAGCCGTAACCTCTATCCCAAATCCAAGGATGTTCGGAAGGTATTCTCCTCCGAAATTTTGACTTATACTTACTTTGTATTTTCCAACGGCAAGTGACGCATCCTCAAATACGTTGGCATACAAATCACAGATGTCTCCCGCACAATCGCCATTGTCCTTTCCCTCTTTGTCGGTTACTTCAAGGTTGATTTTTTTGATGGTGATGGTCTTGTCCGGATTTTCGATGGTAACCGTCAAAGGAACCGAAGGAAATTGATACCCAAAGACGTGGGCAAAATGAACGTCCATGTTATACTGGGTTGCTCCCTGGGTGATTTCGAACTCATAGGTCCTGACGTCTGTCTTCTGCCAGCGTTTTTCCTTGAAATTCTTTTCGAACTTGTTGTACACCCTGTTTTGCTCGCAGGATGAAAGCGCAACAAGCATTAAAACGGCTACTACTCTGATTATTTTCATGTTGATGATTGTCTTATCGATTGATTTGTCTAAGATACCTTACAAACGATTTACAATATTTATTATTTTATTTGAAGGTAAAAAAATTGCACTTTAATTGCAGTCAATGTAAAAATGTGCAATGTTCACTGTAAAAAAATGTAATTTTACAGTGATTTAGTTCCTACTAAAAATCCCTCCAAATATGATGAAAATTTTGCACATCGATGGCAATCATCCGTTACTGAAAACCCAACTGGAAGAAGCCGGTCATTCCAATGAAGACGATTTTACCTCAACCAAGGAAGAGGTGGAAGCCAAGATCCACGATTATGATGGCATCGTAATCCGGAGCCGTTTTAAAATCAACAAAACTTTTTTGGACAAGGCCACGAACTTGAAATTCATTGCCCGTGTTGGTGCAGGCCTGGAGAGCATTGATTGTGGCCATGCACTTGCAAAAGGCATCCAACTGATCGCCGCTCCGGAAGGGAATCGGAATGCCGTGGCAGAACACGCCCTGGGAATGCTCCTGTCCTTGTTCAACAACCTCAACAAGGCCAATGCCGAAGTAAAATCGGGGAAATGGTCCAGGGAAAGCAACCGTGGTCATGAACTCGATGGCAAGACCGTCGGGATCATCGGGTATGGCAATATGGGAAAGGCATTTGCTAAAAAACTCAGAGGTTTTGAGGTGGAAGTCCTGTGCCATGACATCAAGGAAAATGTTGGCGATGAAAATGCCCGACAGGTTTCATTGGAAGAATTGCAGCAAAAAACAGACGTACTCAGTCTCCATATTCCGTGGACGCCTGAAACCGACAGGATGGTGAATCTTCCTTTTATCGAATCGTTTGCAAAAGCCTTCTGGCTCATCAATACCGCAAGAGGAAAAAGCGTGGTGACGGACGATCTGGTTTCGGCCTTGCAAGTGGAAAAAATCCTTGGAGCCGGACTTGACGTCTTGGAATACGAGAAACTCTCCTTCGAACATTTGTTTACCGATGGTGAAATGCCGTCCGCGTTTCAATACTTGATCAATGCGGATAATGTAATCCTGAGTCCGCATATTGCGGGTTGGACATTTGAAAGCCATGCGAAATTGGCACAGGTTATCGTGGACAAGATCTTGGAGGTGGGAAGACGGAAGGTGGAAGGTAGAAGGTAGAAGATGGAAGAGAGATGGAAGTCGGAAGATGGGAGATGGAAGAAAAAATCTGGTTCTGGTTATAATAAAGAAAGCCCCTATTGCTAGAGGCTTTTTTCATTTATAACATCAAGATTGCTTAGTTCTTGATGATTTTTTTGGTCATTACGTTGCCATTTCTCGTCGTGGCTTTCAAGAAATAAGTTCCTGTGGCCAACTCGCCAACGTTGATGTTTTGTGTCTCGTTGCTTGTCAAGACTTGCTGGCCCGCCAAATTGTAGACCGCTATTTCTTGTACCTCGGTATTGCCTGGCAAAGCCAACGACACAAAATCTTTTGCAGGGTTTGGGTATACTGCCAGCTGGTTGGTCTCAAAAGGCGTCGTGCCCAGTTCGCCATCCGTGATCACAAGATTGTCGTAATACGCATCATTGCCATAATTGTTGTGCAGCATGTTCACGCCCAAGACATCAAGCTGCGTGAAATTCGCAATCGTGCCCTGCAGTACATCGTCAACATAGTATTTGATCTCGGCTGCCGAAACCTCTATCTTGATGTTCACCCATTCGTTTGGAGTCCACTCCGCTTCTGCATAATCAAAGTCGTAATTCTCATCCTTGATCAGGTAGATGTAACCCCTGTTTTCGATGCCCACACCTGCCACGGGAACAAATGCATCGTTCGCATCAATCGCGTAAAGCACAAACTCAAAATCTGAGCCGTTCAGAGCGGTGGCCTTTACGTCATACGAAACCGTAAGGTTGGTGTGATCAAGCGCTGTTTCAAATGTCTTGGATGCTCCAAAGATGGGGAACCATTGAAAGTCAAAAGTGGGCTCATCACCATTCTTGAACGAAAAAGTACCGTCCGAAGCTTGGGCATTACTGATGACCTGGTTGGTAATAAAACCATCCGACCCTTCGGTTACTTCCCATCCGTTCTGGCCGTTAAGTGTACCAAGCTGGTAGCCTTCGGCCGTCTCGAAGGAAATTGTTTGTTGCGCAAATGTTAGTGATGACGTAATCGCCATCAACAAAGTGTAAATTTTTTTCATAGCTTTTTTATTAAATATCCTCAAAAGTATTGTTTTTACTGGGGCTGGAGTGTTTAAGTTTTACTAAATAAAAGCTAATGTTTTGTTGGGAATCGTGACCTACAGGGCCTCCATTTAATAAAGCTTGGATCATTTCCATTCTCCATCTGGAAGATGGGAGTTTGAAAATAATGAGCTGTTTAGGAGGCGCTTTGGGATTTTTTATTATTTTTATACCTCATTAATCAAAAAACTAAAAATGGAAGAAAACAACAATCCTGGGAATGAGAGCTGGAACCAGCCTATAAATGAGCCTCGCCCGGTAGTGCAACAGGACAATAAGAAAGTTTTAGCGGGTATCTTGGCGATTCTGTTCGGATCGTTGGGCATCCATAAATTTGTTTTGGGCTACAACAGCGAAGGAATCATCCTTTTGGTCGTGACGGCTATTGGTTACGCAACGCTTTGTTTCCTTATCGGAGGATTTATCCTGACGGCCACTTCGCTTATCGGACTTATAGAGGGAATCATCTACCTGACCAAGAGCGATGCGGAATTTTACGAAATGTATCAGCGCAACAAGAAACCGTGGTTTTAATCAAGGGACTGAACCATTTAAAGGATTGATAGATTCAATCCGGTGAATATAGAGGAGCTTCGGCTCCTTTTTTTATGGATGGAGATGACGAATCGATATACTGATTCAAGTCAGGCATTTCCGTCGATTTAAAATGTCGTTGGTCGATTGGAAGTATTTTGAGGGATGGGAAAGTCTGACCTTTATCGCTTGACAGTGGTATGGATGGATGCCCTATTAAATCTTGCTGGTATGAAAACGATATTATCTTCCCTGACCCTTTGGGTAACGCTCTTGATGAATTCCTTCATTACAGCACAATGCCCTGCCGACCTTAACTTCAATTCGCAAGCCGACATTGACAATTTTGCGACGGACTATCCCGGATGTACCCAGATTACCGGAGATGTAATTATCCAGGGAAACACTATTACCTCACTTGACGGCTTGAATGGCATTACGCATATTGGCGGACGGCTTCAGATTATTATTGCGGACAACCTGGCCAATGTAGATGGATTGAGTTCACTGGTGAGTATAGGAACTTTTATAGACATTTACCTGAACGACTCGCTAACTGATTTGTCAGGTTTGGCGAATGTGGTTTTTGGTCCGGGCTTCGGGAGCATCGTCATTGAAGCCAATCCAAATTTATCGGTGTGCAATGTGCGTAATATTTGTCGGTATTTTGCAAATCCTTCGGCCTTCAGCTATTTAGAAGGCAATGCACAAGGGTGTGCGACGATACCTCAACTACGTTCTTCGTGTATAACACCCGATGCGAATGGCATCCTGTATGTAAAAAAAGATGCCTTGGGCGATGGCAGTTCCTGGACCGATGCCTTGGGAGAGGTTTCGGAGGCTTTGGCCGAAGCACAGACGGATTTAACGATTACGCAAATATGGGTAGCCAAAGGAACGTATTCGGCCACCGGAGACGGGTTGAGGATGCGGAACAACCTGGAAATTTATGGCGGCTTCGATCCTGACAATGCCATAGTTGATCTGGGTGACACCAGGATTTCACCCACTGCTACGACTGGTTCCATCCTCACTGGTGATAATGTAAGACGTGTGATTACGAATATCTTTACGAATACCAATCCGTTGAACAATACTGCTGTTTTAAATGGCTTTACCATCACCAAGGGAAATCCACCCCACACCGCACAACAATTGGACATAGCAGATTCCGGTGGCGGGATACTCAATCAGTATGCATCGCCAAGGCTGATCAATCTTTTCGTAATTGACAATTATGCCAATGACAGAGGCGGAGGGATCTACAACAATTATTCAAATCCTACGCTTGTCAATACCGTCGTGGCTAGAAACAGTGCTCAATATTCAGGAGGTGGCATCTATAACCTTTCGTCTCCAATGAAGATGATCAACAGTACCATTGCCCACAACCATTCTGAACGAGTGGGTGGCATCAGGAACAATGGCACTGCCTCTCAAGTGGTGATGACAAACTGTATCCTATCTGGAAACACCAAGACCGCTACCGATCCAGAGAATGTGAACCTGAGCAACATTGGAAATGCCTCCATAACGTATCATCATACATTTGTACAAAATAGTACCACGGCAGATGCCCAAGGGAATATCAACGGGACACTGGATCCTCTTTTTGTGAATCCCGCGGGCAATAATTTCCGCGTGCAGCGCTGCAGTCCGATGATCAACGCCGGAACCAATACCGCATTTGCTGCTGCCCAAATTCCTGATTTATCATCCGTGACCATTGACCTGGCCGGCAGCCCGAGAATTTTCAATAGCCAAACGGTTGATCTTGGTGCCTATGAATATCAGGCAAACCATCTGCAAACGCAAATTGTATATGTGGACGTCAATGCAACCGGAAACAACAATGGAAGCTCTTGGGGAAATGCGTATACTGATTTGCAGTCGGGGATCAATGCTGCCTGCACAAGTGATGAAGTCTGGGTAGCAAAGGGCGAATACCAGCCTGCCGTGAACCAGTTCTTCAAGATGAAGGAAGGCGTGCGGATCTATGGTGGTTTTGCCGGAACCGAATCAATCCTGGACGCACGCAACTGGCAAACCAATGTTACGGTCCTGAAAGGGAACAACAACTCGGTGGTACGGAATGAGTGTACGGTTTCGAATCCAATGACCAATGCCTCGGCCTTGGACGGGTTTACCCTTACAGGCGGCTTGGCCGACCAGTCTCCAAACCCTGAAAACGTACTGGACGCGGGAGGAGGCATCTTCAATCTCTATGCCTCCCCGAGACTAATCAACCTCATCATTACCAACAATACTGCCGATGACAGAGGAGGTGGCCTCTACAACCGCTTTTCGAACCCACTGGTCGTCAACTCCGTTATCTCAAAAAATACCGCTAACCGTTCGGGAGGAGGCATCTATAATTTCAGTTCCTCCCCGAGGATCGTGAATGCAACCATTGCGAACAATGCTGCCGACCGGGTTGGAGGGATCAGGAGCAATTATATAGAATCAGTCGTGCTTCTGCAGAATTCAATCGTGCATGGAAATACGCAGATTCAAGCCACGCAACCGGAACAAACCAATATCAGCAATCTTGCCGGGGCCACGATCCAATATTCCTATTCGCTCGTGCAAAATACCACCGCGGCGGATGCCCAAGGCAATCTTCCGGGAGCGCTGGATCCTGCCTTTGTGGATCCTGCCTTCAATAATTATCACCTGCAGGCGAACAGTCCCGTGGCTGATGCAGCAAATAACACCTTGATTCCGGCAGGTGTTGCTACCGATCTGGATGGCAGCGATAGAATTATTGGCCTTTCGGCAGATATGGGTGCTTATGAGTATCAGGGCAGTCCTTGTCCGTTTATCACCACTTGGAATGGAGTAGCCTGGAGCAATGGCCTGCCTGATGAAGACACCAAGATCATCTTTGACGGTGATTATACTTCTGACAATTCGAATTCCGATTCGGGCCTGTTGGAAGGCTGCTCGGTCGAAGTCATCAGTGGCAATGTCATCATTTCCGACGGACATGACATGGTCCTCAACCACGAAATCAATATTGCAGGAGGTACTTTCACCTTGAAGAATAATGCCAGCCTCGTGCAGAAGGAAGACGAAGCACTTAACCAAGGTGCCTTTACGGCAGAACGCACCACCCCTCCCATCTACCGTTATGACTATGTCTATTGGTCATCGCCTGTAACAGAGGATTCAGGTTTCTTCCTCGGAAGGGACCTTTCCAACCCCGGCACACTGGGATTGTCCCCCCTTACCTTGTTTGACAAGTATCATTCCTGGGATGCCGGCCTGCAAGAATGGTCCACCCTACCTTACGGCAATGAAACCATGGTCCCGGGCAAAGGCTATATCGTGAGGGCTCCACAGCATTATGGATCGGATCCCCAGGATCCAGCCTCCTATGCTCCCTACACTGCCCACTTCAAGGGAACACCCAACAATGGCAGTGTTTCAGTCCCCATTGCAGGCGGCTTCGACCAGTGGAACCTGATAGGAAACCCCTATCCGTCGGCTTTTTATGTCGATGCCTTCCTATACGAAAACAATACCGTGGTGGACGGCACGATTTATATCTGGAACCATACCACCGGGATTTCCAATAATGGTTCCGGAGCCGTCTATTATTATGATGGAGGCGATTATGCCGTCTATAACCTATCAGGAGGTGTGGGAACCGGAACCGGAGAGGATGCCCCAAATGGAAGTGCCGTACCATCAGGCTATATTGCCAGCGGCCAGTCCTTTTTTATCAAAGGAAATGCTGTTGGAGGAACGGCTTACTTCAACAATTCCTTGCGGGTTGCGGGACAGAACGATCAATTTTTCAGGCCCGCCGTACAAAGTTCTTCCGATGAAAATACAGCAACTACAGGAAAGCACCGTATCTGGCTCAACATTTCAGGAGCACAAAACACGTTCAAGCAGGCACTGGTGGGCTATATAGAGGATGCAACCAATGGACTGGATTGGGGCTACGATGGTGAAACGTTTGGCACCAGCTCTGTTTCGCTCCATTCCGTACTTGACGACAAGACGCTCAGCATACAGGGACGTGCCTTGCCCTTTGATAATGGGGATGAAGTGCCATTGGGCTATAATACCGCCCTTTCAGGAACATTCACCATCAGTATCGACCATTTGGACGGTTTGTTTGAAGAGCAGCCTGTTTATCTGGAAGATATCGTCCTGCATACCGTCCACGATCTGAAGACTTCCGGTTATACTTTTACTACCGTTGAAGGAACGTTCAATGAAAGATTTGTACTGCGGTATCTTCCTGCTTCCGACCTGGGCAATGGCGGGCCTGAAAGCTTGGAAAAAAGTGTTCTGGTAGCGAAAGTTGGTACTGAACTCGTGGTACGATCCGCTTTGGAAACATTGGAAAGTGTTACGATTCATGATCTCTTGGGAAGAATGATCCTCCACAAGACTTCTCTTGAAAGCAACGAGATCCGATTAGCCGATGTGGTACTGAACCGACAAACCCTGATTGTAAAAGTCGTGTTAGCCAATGGGATGGCCGTTAGACGGAAGTTGATTTATTGAAGGAGATGGGAGACGGAAGACGGAAGATGGAAGATGGAAGATGGAAGATGGGACTGGAAGGCGAATTGCTTTATTTGTCTATTCGTTTGCATTCTTGTCAATTCGGTATGTTTTCATACTCTATCCATACAGTATCTATACTCTAACCATATACTATTGTCGCGTCCCAACTAGCAATACAAGTTAATAATAAATCCTGAATGTTGTTTCTCTAGACAGCTAAGATATTGAAAGGAGGAGTTGGACGCCTTTATTTGTAATAGATCTTCTGGTGGGCGTTTTCTATTTCCTTCTCGATGGTGCGGACTACGGTAAACAGTCTTGTCTTGATATCGTTGCTCCAGAAGCGCAGGACGGTCCATCCTCTTGAAGTGAGGTATTGGTTGACTTCCTTGTCGCGCTGTATGTTGCGGTCGATCTTGCTGGCCCAAAATTCGGCGTTGTTGACGGGACGCTTGCGGGTTTCCCAATCCTTGCCGTGAAAGAATTCGGAATCGACAAAGATGGCGATCTTGTATTTCTTGAAGACCAGATCGGGTGTGCCGAAAATGTTCCTGCAGTGTTTCCTGTACCGGTGGCCCCTGCGCCACAAGGTTTTTGCAAGGCGTACTTCTGCCTTGCTGTTCTTGCTTTTGATGCGGGCCATTACCTGGCTCCGCTTTTCCGGAGTGAAGACATCCATTATTTTGCATTTATGGAATAAAGTTAGGTGCTTTTCGTCGTCTTACTTTATAGTATAATGGAATAATGTTGCGCTATTTAATTTAAAGAAAATAACTCTCTCAACAATTTGTGAATCCCTCAATCTTATAATTTTTCCCTAAAATCTCATAAAAATTTAACATCCTGTGATTCTAATTTTGAAATAAAAATTATAAAAAAAATTGCTATGAAAAATTTTAAACTTTTTATGTTCGCAGCGGCCGGATGTCTCGGCCTTGCATCGTGTTCTTCTGATGATGAAGGCACCGACACCAATGGAGAAGTAAGTACTGATCTTGTGGGTACATTTGAACTTACCTCGCTTGTTGCTCCCTTTGAGCAGGATTATGACAACGATGGCGACAGCAATACCAATCTGGTATTGGAAGGAAGCTGCTACAACGATTCATGGATCAGTTTCCACAGTGACGGTACGTATGACGAAGGGTATAGCTCAAGCATCCTGGGTACTGGTGGCTTGAATCTTGACTGTGACGTGGAAACTTCATCCGGTACCTACACCAGAAACGGGAACACGGTTACCACTACAAGAACTTCAGGTGGTGCAACGGTGAATACGGAATTCATGTACAATGCCACTACCAAGACCTTGACCAGAACCGACAACAACGGATCGTATGTGGGATGGAACAGCGTAACTTCGCTTTGGGCCAACCTGACGGGAACACTGCAGTTGACGTTTACCAAATACACGGACAACGATACGGACAATGGTGCAAGCGATAACGACGACGACAACATCAACGTAAATGCAGATCTGCTTGGGGAATTCAACCTGACTTCCTACATCGTAGGTATGGCCCAGGATCTTGACAACGATGGTGATACTTCTACCAACCTGGTGACGGAAACGAATTGTTATGTGAACAGCGGTATTACGTTCAACAGTGATGGCACGTACGATGAGCAATCTTCGACAAGCGTGTTGGGTGCTCTAGGATTGTCCTTGGAATGTGATTCTGAAACTTCTACTGGAACGTGGACCAGAAATGGTGAAACAGTTACCACTACAAGAACATCTGGTGGCGTGAATATAACAACGGAGTATATGTTTGATGCTGAAACCAAGAAACTGACTCGCACGGAAGAAAACGGTCAATATCCAAGTGTTAATGTGGTGGGCTCATTGTTTGCCATGCTTACAGGAGACATTGATCTTACCTATTCCAAAGAAACAACTTCCAACTAGTTAAAAATAAGAGTTTGTTAGTTTGAGAAAAAGCCTGCCGGAAATTATTCCAGCAGGCTTTTTCATTTATGATTACATAAAAAGTATTTACATTTCCTTGTCCTTCCCCTTTTCAAAGAAATTGACATAGAAGAAATCACCAGGGTCGATGCCAAGCTCGATAAAACTGTTCTGAAGCACGCTTATCTTTTCCTCCGTGATGTTTTCAGACAGTTTCAGAAATTCTATAAAATGCGCGAGATGTTCAAATTTAAAACTCAGGCTGGTGTTGAGCGAATAAGGCGTGATCTTGAAATCATAAGGCTTTCCGGTTCCGGGTGCGGTATTGGGAAGCTGGTGGAAGCCTTCCTTTATCAATGCGTCAAAGATGGGGTTAAAGTCTTGCATGAGAGTCGTTTTATGTTATATTCTTATTACTCAGATAGTAAATAAAGATACTTTTCAACCATCATTATACCCTTACACAATCTATTTAAAAGCTTACAGGATTCCATAGTATCAGCATATCAATCCGTTGTTATAAAATTACCATATCGTATGAAATTTTGGCAATAATCAGTAATATTCTGTTTATTAATTATTTAACTTTGGGTTTACAAAAACAAGATACATGGAAAGCAAGGGAAACACTTTGGTTTCTCCTTTTATGAAAGAGGAAATTACTATTACTGGAACTTCTAACAATGGCATGCACCTTCTGGAAAGCTTGCCTGCCGCAATATACACTTGTGATACCGAAGGGCGGATCACCTTTTACAATGAAGCTGCTGCCGACCTGTGGGGAAGAGCGCCCGAAATTGGAAAGGATCTGTGGTGTGGTTCCTGGAAGATCTTTGATACTTCTGGACTGCCCATGCTTCTGGATGATTGCCCAATGGCCATCACCCTGAGGGAAAGACGAAAAGTGGAAGGCGAAGAAATCATCATTGAACGTCCGGATGGAAAAAGGGTCAACGTCCTGCCCCATCCCAAGCCTCTTTATGATGCCGACGGCAACATGACGGGTGCCATCAACATGCTGGTCGACATTACCGACAGGAAGGCAAAGGATTCCCGTTTTCAAGAATGCGAATTCAACTACAAGACCTTGTCCGAAACTTTAGAGAAAAAAGTCACGGAACGCACCCTGACCTTGAAGGACAGTGAGGAGCGTTACCACAAGATGATCGATGAGGTACAGGATTATGCCATCCTGCTATTGGACAGGGACGGTTATATCCTGAACTGGAACCAGGGTGCTGAAAAAATAAAGGGCTATTCCGAAAAAGAAATCCTTGGAAAAAACTTCCGCTTGTTTTACCGCAGGGAAGACCAGCAGACAAAGCTTCCCGAAAAGCTTATCGAAGAAGCCATTGTAAAAGGAAAAGCTACCCACGAAGGCTGGCGCGTACGAAAAGACGGTACCAACTTCTGGGGCAATGTGGTGATTACCGCACTTCATGACAACGACAATACCATCATAGGCTTCTCGAAAGTAACACGTGACCTTACCGAACGCAAGAAGGCGGAAGACAAATTGCGCTATTATGCGGCAAGCATCGAATCGCAAAACAAGCAATTGGAGCAGTTTGCCTATATCGCCTCGCACGACCTGCAGGAACCCTTGCGCAAGATCCGTGTTTTTGCAAACATTCTCGAAGATAACATAGGGGATCCGGCAATCGTGGCAACCAATATCAACAAGATCAATATTGCCGCGACCAGGATGTCGGCCCTGATTACCGATATCTTGAAATATTCGCAGCTTTCACAACTGGACGAACTTTTCAAGGAAACCGATCTCAACGAGGTATTGAAAAGCGTGAAAGAAGATTTTGATCTGATTGTCCAAGAAAAAAACGTCGTAATCGAAAGTCCTGAACTGCCCACCATAAAAGGAATTCCAATGCAGTTGCATCAATTGTTTGCTAACCTCATCAGCAATGCCATCAAATTCTCGAAGGACAATCCGGTGATCAGCATTTCCTACAAGATGATTTCCAATGAGAAAGTGGAAGAATGTCCCGACCTGCCCTTTGAGAACACGTTCCACAAGATAAGCTTTACCGACAATGGGATCGGCTTTGAACAGCAATATGCCGACCAGGCGTTCAAATTGTTCCACAGGCTGCACGAGAAAACTTCGGGAACAGGCATCGGACTTGCCTTGTGCAAGAAGATCATCGAAAACCACAAGGGCTACATCTGTGTGCACAGCGAGCCTGCGAAAGGGGCCACCTTCACGGTTTTCTTTCCTGCCTAGGCAGACTTTTCAGACTCTTAATTTTTTTCAAATGGACAACCACAAGGATCCAATTATAGATGAAAACTTGCTTTTGCAATTTGGAGCACGCCTCAAAAACTGCTCCAGGGGAACCATCGTCTTCAATGAAGGGGACATTGCGAAATACTATTGGCAGATCCAGAGTGGCGAAGTCAAGATGAACAACTTCAACGAGGATGGAAAGGAATTCATCCAGGGGATTTTTACAAGAGGAGAAAGTTTTGGAGAACCGCCCCTGCTGATTTCTAAAAATTATCCTGCCAATGCCGTTGCGCTGACGGATGTCGTCCTGCTGCAGCTCTCGCAACCCGTTTTCCTGGAACTGCTGCACGAGCATCCCGAAACGGCCATTGCCATCAGCACCCGGCTTGCGAACCGATTGTATTACAAATCCATAATGGCTGCTGAAATCTCGTCGCAGGATCCCGAGCATCGCCTCCTTAAACTTATCGATTATCTGAAACTGCACGTGGAGGAAATCCCCGAAGAAGAAAAATATTGCGTCACCCTGACGCGCCAGCAGCTCGCTGATTTGACAGGGCTAAGGGTGGAAACCGTTATCCGCTCCATCAAATCCCTGGAGAAAAAAGGAGCCCTTCTTATCGACAACCGAAAAATTTTCAGATAATTTCCGTTTTATGATTTAAGTCATAAAACCCCTCATGCCTTGGTTGTAATTTTACATAGAAATTAAAATCTAACAGTCATGAGTCTATACAACAAATATTTCGGGGTTTTTGAAAGAGGGTTTATCGGGTACAGTACATTGGGCGTCCTGGCGCAAAGCTGCATGGGAGCAATCGCCGCGATGGCAATTCTTCAAAACGGCACAAGTGTCGGCAATATGTTCCAGCTTTTCCTCATAGTCATTTCCTGCATGGCCTTCAACGGATCCGTACTGGCCCAGCAGAAACCAAAAGTAGTGTTCAACATATTGATCTGGAGCATGCTCTTGAGCCTTGTCATTGCAACGGTGAATTTCTTGTAAATGAAGGAAATTGAAAACAGGGAAGACGTGTCACGCATCGTCAGAAGTTTTTATGCGAAGGTAAGAACCGATGCCACCTTGTCGCACCTCTTCAACGGCATCATTACGGACTGGGAAGGGCATCTCGAGAAGCTCACCGATTTCTGGACGATGCAATTGTTTGGCGGAAAAAGCTATACGGGAAACCCGATCCAGGTACACCAGGAAGTAGACGAACGCTCCAAGCACGAAGTGACGGCCTATCATTTTGGCACCTGGCTCAACCTTTGGTTTGCAACCATCGATGGCGATTTTACCGGAGAAAATGCGGACACCCTGAAAAGGCGTGCCCGAAAAATGCAAACCGTCCTGATGGTCGCCCTGTATGAAAACAGGAATTGATTTGTGATCCCGCCAAGAATCGAACTTGGATCTAAAGTTTAGGAAACTTCTATTCTATCCGTTGAACTACGGGACCGGAAAGTCTGACGCTATCGTCGGACTTTTTTATTCTTCCCCTTCTGCTTTATCCTGAAGAGGAGGCCAAAGGTAAAAAAAATATAAAGCTTTTTAAAAATAAAACCCTGAAATTTCTTCAAGTGCTTCTCGTAATCAACACAGCCCCCCCGGAATACTGCATCTGGATAGCTCATCTGCCATTTCAAATATCTTTTTCATTTTACTCCTGATACTTCAAATTGCTATCGAATAACATTTGAAAAACAACATATTAACAGCGTCCATTGTCTTAAATTTTCCAATGTCTCAAGATCATCAACATCTGACACTATACCAGAAACAAAAAAGCCTCCGAAATTGCTTCCGGAGGCCTTTGCCCAAATAAATCCTAAAACTATTGCTTGATTACCTTGATCGATCTGACCTGATCATCAGAAGCAACCTTCACAATATAACTTCCGGAAGATAAAGTCGACATGTCCAGTCTTACGGACGTGCTGCCGGCTGTATTTTCCATTACTTTTTGTCCAAGCAGATTGAATACCGTGATATTCGTGATGCTTTCATCATAGCCAATGTTCAAGACGTCCTTGACCGGATTTGGATGATAGCGGAATTGTGACTTGTCAAACGAGCCCGAAGACAAGTTCGGTGCCCAGCTGATATCGTCTATGCTTGCGTAGGCATTATCTCCGTTTGTCTTCAGGCGGAAGCCAATATAAGTATCCGTCCCTGCGTAGGCAGAAAAATCAACCGTGAAAGTGGCGTTGTTGAAATCACTCGGCGTTACCGTCTCAAATAATGTAAAGACTGCCTCGTTCGTGTTGCCGTCCAAGGTTCCTATTTCCAATTGGTGGCTGCCAGTCGCATCAAACTTCAACACATAATTTCCGGCAGACAAGGTAGTCACGGGAGGAGTAATCAAGATGATGTTCGCCCCTTGGCCTGAATAGGCGCCATATAACAACATCGCATTTGGAGCGCTTCCGGCAGAAAACGGATCAACTGTTACAATGGCTTCACTTGATGCTCCTGTCACGATGCTGCTCCAGCATACCGGGAAGGCAGGCGCAACCACGCTTTCAAAATTTTCAGCGAACGAAGCCGTAGGATTGCACTCGCTGTTCAATATAATCGGTCCGATCCAGTTGCCATTGTCTTCACCACAAACAGAACGTACCCAGATCTTGTAGGTGGATCCGGCTGTCAATCCTTCTATTTCAAAGCTGGTGTCGCTCAGGATACCGCTGATGGTTCCCAAGGCAGGATCTGCAAGTGTGGCAGGTCCGTACGCAACCTGCCAGTTCGTCTCGGAGTTCCCAGCCGTCCAGCCCACAAAAGCAGAAGTGGTCGTTGACTCAAGGATGGCGACATCCACGACATCCGCACAAGAAGGAATGGCTTCCCACTCTATATCATCGATGTAGATCGAAGTATAATCGGTTGTTGAAGTATTTCTGAATGCTATATAGGAATCTGGTCCCGTATAGTCCGTAAACTCAACAATGTATTCAGCATACTGCTCTCCCAATGTAATCGGCAGGAACGAGGTAAATTCAGCATCCGTACTGTTGTTGTTCAAGGTACCTATGTCCAATATGGTCGCGCCTCCGTTGCCGCTTGCCCAGAATCTCAATCGGTGCGTGGCATCCGACAGCGTGCTTAATTTTGGTGAAACCAGCATGATCTTTGCGGCGGCTCCAGAATCTGTATTGTTCAATCGAGCTGATTTTGTACCCGCATGGGCATATCCATCAAAAACGTGCACATAGGAGGTTTCCGATAAGGTTTCTCCAGCGAGGACAGCCGACCAGCAAACCGGCAGGCCATCTGCTTCCGTACTTTCAAAATCCTGATCAAATACTGCGATCGGCGCACATGAAGTAGTAAATGTAACTGGTCCTACCCAGTATCCGTCTACATCATCAGGACAAACCGAACGCACCCAAAGCTTGTAGGCCGTGTTTTCTGCCAGACCTGTAACCACTGCACCATTATTCGTTGCAGGAGCAGGACTGACAGGTGTCAAGGTAGCCGGATCTGTCACCGAAGTCGCACTATATACTATGTCCCAGGCCGTTTCATCACCGTTGGAAGTCCACGAAAGCGTAACGCTGTCCGTAGACGTGTCGTTGATTACGATTCCGGAAACGTCCGCGCAAAGCGGTGCCGCTTCCCAAACAATATTGTCTATAAAGATAGAGTTGTACAAAGGCGAATTATGACGCAAGGCAACATAGGTATCCGTACCTTCATAGGCATCGTAATTGATGATGTATTCCGCATAATCATCCGTAAGGTCTACCGCTTCCAGGAAGGTAAATTGTCCCTCATTGGTTGCCGAATCCACGGTTCCTATCTCAAGGCTTCCCGCATTGAAACCTGATCTTGCATGAAAACGGAGACGATGTGTTCCCGTGGTCACCGTTGTCAGATTTGGCGAAACCAATATGATATTCGAATCGTTCCCCGAACTGTGGTTGATCATCTGTAGAGCCTTTGTACCTTCATATGGATTGCTGTCCACGGTCTTGATCGAGGCAAATTCAGAAAGCGTATCGCCGTTCAATATCGTCGACCAGCAAGATGGCATTCCATTTACGGCAGTGGTTTCAAAATTTTCGTTGAACGTACCGATTGCTCCGGAAGCAACCGTCATAAAGTTAAGGGGACCTGCCCAGGCACTGAACGCATCACCGCAATTGGTTCTTACATAGACACTGTAATGGGTACAGGGAACCAGGCTGTTAACCGTATAGCTCGGCAGCATCCCAGCCTCATAACCAGAAGTACCATCCGTTGGTGCCGGCGCACCCATTTCCACCACCAGGACTTCCCAAGCCGTTGCAGCTCCTGATTCCGTCCATACAACAGTAGCCGACGTCAGCGCAACATCTATGACGGTCAAGTCAACAGGTGTAAGGCATTCCGGATCGTCGCCTCCTGACGTGTTTCTTGCATGACCTGCAAGAACACCCAGCAAAAGCAACAGTAAAGTAATTTTTTTCATTCAGATGTGTTTTAAGTTTAGACAAAAATAGCGCATTGATGTGTCATTAAATTGCGAATGTGGCAAATTAACACTCAAAGTTGCAAAAATAACTTATAAAATTCCTGCATTTTGAAAGGTAAAAAATGGCCTCAATTCCACTTCCAGCTGGCTATTGCTAGAAAATTGATTGCAGGAACGCTACAATCGAAAGAATTGTAATAATTAACAAGATTGAGGCTTGCGGATATCTTGTTTCGATATTTCAAGAAGTAGAAAAGCATCCATCAGCCGGGCAAGACAATAATGTAACATTCACAAATTTATAAGCATAAATATTTATCCTAAAAAAGCGTATTTATACGTATTGACCCATGTAGTATTATTCTTGATATTGCAATCCAAAACAATTGAAAATGAAATCTATGAAAAACTTTTTAAAAATATTGGCCTGCTTGGTTGCAGTCTTGTTTATTGGTTGCGAAAAAGAAGAACACGACGATCATTCCCATGAAGGCACGTTGGTTTTCGAGAAGGTGAACCTGGATCAGATTCCCTTGTTTGAAAGAAAATTCAATGCAGACAATGACACCTACAAGAAAAAGATCTCGGGAAACAAATCGGGTAATGAAACGATCAACTATTTTGATTTGATCATCCCAGAAGGTATAAATTCCGAGCTTTACGATGCAGCAAACAATCTGCATTACTACACATTTGCCTTAAGCATCAAAGAAAAGAACCAATTGTCGAACCTGGTAGTCAAGGAAACCCTTGATGGCAACAAATACTATGTCTGTATTTTCAAATCCAAAGATATGGACCTATGGATTGAATCAATAACCAACTACAATCCTGATGCAAACGTGGCTGTTGAAACGGAATTATTCGAATTGCAATTACAGGATGTCAATACGGAAAAAAGCACGACAAGACCCTGCTGGGCGGAGACAACAAGTTGGAGATGCCCGAACGATGTTCATACCGCAGGCCAGGGTGATTGGCTGAATTGTGAAACTTTTGGAGCTGGTGGTGATGGAATGGCACGTTGGACAAGCAGCATCCATTTCATGCAGGTGCCTTGCGACAATGGTGCCGGTGGCACAGGAGGTTCTGGTACAGGCGGCTCCGGTGGAGATGGTGGTTCCGGAGGAGGAGGAGGTTCTGGAAGTGGTGGCGGATCAAGCGGATCAGGGCCGGTTGTTGTCCAGCCAAATGCTCCAAGCCTGCTGTCTGTGTTTGTTTCGAATCTTAGCCCAAGTCAAAAAACTTGGTGGAATAGTTATGCAAATGCGACCAACAAGATACCCATGATGAGTTATCTGGGGCAGAATAACTATTCTGATGCAAGTGAAAGTTTTGCAAAAGAAGTAATAACATCAGCTTCAACAGAGCCCAACCAGCAAGACGTGAACAAGTTGATCAACCTGACCCTTCTGATAGAAAAAGGCGGCAACACTCTTTTTACGGAAGAATTTGCAGCAACCTTGAAACCCTATCTGGACTCCAGTTTTTCAACCGTCCCTCCAGATTATCCTTTGTCATCCCTGACCATAAAGACATTTCTAGATTATAGGAAGCTCCGTCAACTGAATCCAGAATGGTCAAGGGCAAGATGCATTTGGCATGCCACAAGAGAATTGGTACATTTAAGTCTGGATGTTTTTGGATTAGTACCTGTAGGTGGCGAAATAGCGGATCTGGCAAACGGAGCCCTTTACAAGATTGAGGGCGATGACTTGAATGCAACGCTGAGTTTTGCCAGTGCAATTCCCATAGCAGGATGGGCTACAGCAAGCGTTAAGTTTGCAATCAAGATAAAAGATGTCAGCCAGACAGCCTATACCATTTCAACAAAAGTAAAATTAGTTTGGAAAAACGTCGGAGGCACTATTATATTTGGCTACAGAGGCCAATTGAGGAAAGTATTAGGCATGGGGTCGATGGCTGTTGATGCAAGACAGGCCCATCATCTCATACCTTGGAATTTGCAAACTAATCCTGTTGTTCAAAAAGCGGCAAAATCAGGTAGTGCTTTTCATATGAATGAAGCATTAAATGGTATACCTTTGAGTACGGCGGTTCATAGTGGTAGTCATGGAAATTATGATGGGAAAATTGCACAAAAATTAAATGATTTTATTAATCTCAATCCAAATGCTACACCAAGTGAATGTTATACAAAAGTTACACAGATTATTCAGCAAATACGAACCGCAATTCAAAATAATCCAGGAGTACCTATTAACCAATTAAATTTTTAAACAATGTATTATTCTATTCAGCACAGTATGGATCTAAAAATAGTTGGTAAATTTTTTCAGTCTGAAAATATTATTCATCAATATGGGGATGATCCAAAATTTTTAAATAACATTTATTTTCAAAAAGTAGATTTTAATCCTATTACTCCGACACCAGTTTTACATAAGAAAGCTAAAATTACAGATTTTATAAGTAATGTCAATGGAGGAGGAAATCTTCATTTGATTATGAGTGAAAAGTTAAAAAAAATTGTAGAGAAATACAGAAATACGGGATTGCAGTTTTTTGAAACTTCTATTATAAAAAATGATATCCAGCTTCATAATTATTTTTCTTTGAATATGTATGAAGACAATAATGAGCTTATTGATTTTTCAAAAACAAGTATTATCTATAGAAAATATAATTCTGATTTTATTGACGAGCCTAAAGAATTAATTGTAAATTCTTTAGAAGGATTTAAAGAATTGCTTGAAAACAGAAATATGTTTGATGAAATTACTTTTAAAAGTATTTTTATTTCCGATAATCTACATCATGATTTTTTTATGATAAAACATCCTGTAAAGTACATTGTCTCTGAAAAACTAAAACAAGAAATAGAAGATGCCGGTTGTAGCGGCATCGAATTTCAACCTATTGAATTATCTTATAACGAATGGACTGCTCCCGGAGGTGAAAGAGAAAAAAGATATGGGAGGTAAAAACCAAAAAATTAAAAAAATTCTGAATGATTCTTTTCTACATCATTATGAAATAGTTCAAAGTTATACCTTAAACAAATTTATAGATGATTATATTACAGAGTGGGACAATCATTACAAATCTATCGGAATAGAAAATTATGAATCGGATAGTGAGGTAAAAGAATTATTAGATTTTGCTCAAAATAAAACACTTAACGAATCTTTTATCAATGTAAGAGAAATAAATATCAATGATAATATAGTTGCTAAAAGTTTTGAAAATCAGATCAATCAGGCATTTATACACTATAACACTGTTTTAAGAGCCGATGGTAATAATAAAGAGTTTCAAAGCATTTTTATAGAAGATGATTTTTTTCCAGTTGGTTTATTATGTCTTTATGGCATGGGTAACTTTGAAATCTTGCAAGAACCAGAATATTTGGATTTCGATTATAATAACCAACTTTTTGATGAAAGTTGCAAGATTGATTATTCTCCTGTAATGAAAATTCTTCTAGATTTCAATCAGACTATTGAAGAACTTGGTTTTGATAATTATATTTCAAATAGTGAGTTTTACTATTCGCTAGCCAAAATGTATCGATATAAAACCTATTTATTATTAAATCTTGCTTTTGAAAACATTGACTTAAAGTTTTTGAATAACCTTAAAATTCTAAAACCTTTTTATGTGTTTGCCAATGAACACGATTGTGAAGCTTCAAATATTTATATTTTTGATTAGTAAAAACATCTAATTTCAACCTATTGCATTGAATTACAATGAATGTACTAACAGGAGGCGAAAGAGAAAAAACATATGGAAAACTTTAGTGATACTCTATTGGAGGATTGGATGAACAATGATCCGGAACTTTTAGCTTTATTGGAAGAAATTGACTTGCAGGCTGAAACTGAAGCTGAAAGGGCAAGAATCGCTTTCCACAAGCTGGCTGAAAAGTACAATTTGCCGAAATATCCTGATGACGTTAATGAAACGGAAGATATTGATGGCCTTGATGTGGATGCTCCCATTTCACTCTATGAAGCATTGGGCAAGATAAAATTTGTGGACCCAAATCCTGATACCCTGAAGTCTAATGTGCTTATGGCAGCCTATCTGTCCAAAAACAATTATGAACCCCTGATTGAGGAAGAACTGGAGGATTATCTGGGAGGTGATGCGTTGGCAGGATTGGGTTTTAAAGGAGAAGACATAGACGTAGAGATGATTCCTATTCGAAAAGGTGAAAGCTGGTTTGACAAAGGATGTACTTTCTTTGTCAAGGAGGAATAAGATAAATACTTTATGACAAATTGTTTAAAAATACTATGAGAGTAAGGAATTGGCTTCCATAGCAAAACAGGCCTACCGGAAGTATCTGAAAGAAATTAAAACAGATAACAAATAAACAGTGCGAATTTATTTTTTTTTCCACAGATTACACGAATTATTACAGATTTATTCGCGTATCCGTGTAATCCATGGCAAAAATCAGGTTAATCTTCTATACGGTAACAAAATTGAATTACACACTTTCTAGGACAACGCTAAAAACAGAAATTGCAAGCCTAAAACCTTGTCGCTTTTTTTATGCCATAAGCCAATATTGTAGTAGATTTGTTTTGAGGAGTTTGGCGTATCAAGACAAGGATGGTATCTCTTGATTCCAACACTTCCAGACCCGATAACAAAACAAGCACCGCCCATGAGCATCTGGACAAGAATAAAAAGCCTCTTCAACAAGCCTGAAACGGACAAGGCACCCTCCCATTTTGAAGCATACAGGCGGGAGCTCAACAAGAAAAATTTGTCCTCTTCTGAAGACCTGGAAAAACTGGTCGCCCCGCTGATCCAGCAGGCCACAAAAATGGAAGTATTGCCGCCTTCCCGTCCTCCTGAAGATTCCCAAAGGATTTCCCATTTCGGCGGCCAGCCTTATTTTGAATCCGGTGAAGAATGGCCGAAATCAAAAACAGGCCAGCACCTGGACTTTGTCTTCCAGGTATTCAACGACGGCACAAACAACCTTCCTGCCAACATCAAACTCGTACAGCTTTTCTACGACTGGGAAGAAAGCCCGTGGGATACGGAAGATGATGGATGGCTCGTAAAACTCTACGAGAACCTGGACACCGACAAGATGATAAAAATTAACAAGCCAGCAGAATTGGAAGTGTCGAAATACTGTGCCATAGCCTTCAAGACCGTGCCCTCGTTGCCGGATTGGGAAGGCATCGATCGGTACAGCAACGAGGCTTCAAAGCTATCCTGCATCTTGAACGAAGAAGAGCCATGGGGCAGTTATCAGGAGACCGTTGAAAAACTTATCGGGGAACAGGATTACCAGAGCCAGATCGGGGGCTATCCGAATTGGGTGCAGGGCGAAAGCACACCCGATAAAAAAGAGGGTGACCCAATGGAATTATTATTTCAAATTGACTCCGAGGACAATGCCGGCATCATGTGGGGCGATGTTGGACTGGTGTATGCCTTTTATGATCCGGCAAGCAAGCAGGTTGAATTTACCTTGCAGTGCCATTGATCTTGAATCAAATCACAAATCCAAAAATGAACCCAGAAAAACCTCCATCCTATTTCAGAATGCTGAACAAAAAGACCGACCTGAATTTAATACTGACCCTGTCCCTTTTTTTTGGTATCTGTGTCATTTATCTGGTTTTTCCGGATCTTGAATTCAAATCGCCTGAAACAAACAGGATTTTTGGAGTTTCATTCAATATCTTCTGTTTTTATGTTGCCCTCATCGTCTTTACCCGCATCAGGAAAATAAAGAGCAAGTTACTCAAATACTTCCTGATTGCACTTGATGTGATTTTTCTATTGGCTGCATTGCTGAACTTTCCACTATACGTTGGGAAGATTGACCCCCAAGTCCAATATAACGATATGGAAACCTTATACTGGAACAAGACCAACAAGTTTGAAAAAATTCAAAAACAATATTATGTGAATTGGAAAACCAATCAAGAGAACATCGTAATCAATAAAGTTTTTGATTTTGGACCTTTTAGATATTACCTTGAATATGAAGTTGAAACAGAAAATCTAAACTACAATTGGATAAAAATTGAATAAAAAAGTACAACAATCAAAATCAACCCTATGGAACAATCCTTCGTACTAGCATCAGGCATTCCGGAAGAATCACTCCTGGATGGCCTTATGGAATTCGCCAACAGCTATCGTGAACATAAATTTGCCGAGGACATCGAAGTCTATAGAAAAAAAGGCAGCCAGGAATATCTGATCCTATTCCCAAATGCGCCAAGATTGGATCATTTTGCGTTTGCAGTGAATTACCTCAACTACATTCCTAAAAATACTGTCCCACCAAAAGTTTCAGGTTACTTCTTCAATCATGCAGGCTCAATTGAACATCCATTCCAAACGGGTACTTTCATCAAGCTCTACGTATCGAGAAATGATAAAGAATACGACAACGTCAACATTGTAAACAGCACCAATGCAACCTATCTTTATGGTTTCGATGGAAGCCGCAAGAAGCTGGACGTTACAGAGGAACTTTTTGAAGTCCCGTCCTTGGAACTGGATGATTTCAACCACATCCTGAACATAATTCCTGGCAAAGTGGAATCGGAAAACAAGCCTTGGTGGAAATTCTGGTAGGAGCAACATCTAGCATTAATTACTAAACAAACAAAAAGCAAATGTGCAAAGATTGTTTTGACACGCAATATTATAGTTTTCCTTCACAAGCTGAATTTGAAAAGTTTGAGGAGCTTCTAGACTTGAAATGCAGGTCGGAAAAATCAGAATATTGGAATCGCAGAAAGAAATCGAAAATGGCCCAATGGATTTCAGAATGTACTATCAATGCAATACTTGCAAAGAAAAATATGCAATGTCAATTCCAGATTATGCTTGGAGAGGCTATTTCTTGACAGAACAGGACGCTATTGAATATTATGAAAGGATAAAAGGATCAGACAAAAAGAAAAACATTGGCTGTCTGGTCCTTTTAGTTTTAATACTTATATTCACAATATATTAAATAGTAAAACAATTAATTTTGTGAAGTCTCCCGATCGTAATATGAAGACAGAAGAACAAATCGAGGCCTATATTGCCAGCCAGCCTGAACCAAAACGTAGCGATATGCAAGAGCTGCACTGCCTCATCTTGGATCTGATGCCCGGATGCAGATTATGGTTCCTGGATGGCAAGAACAGTGCAAACAAAACCGTTTCCAATCCCAATATAGGATACGGTCATCATACGTTGAACTACGCTGACGGAACAACCAGGGAGTTTTATCAAATCGGCATCAGTGCAAACACGACCGGAATCTCCGTCTATATCCTTGGTATCGACGACAAGGCCTACCTGGCCCAAACCTATGGAAAGGAAATAGGCAAGGCAAGCGTGAGCGGGTATTGCATCAAGTTTAGAAAGCTAAACGATATCAATGTTGATGTATTGAAAACAGCAATACGGTATGGGATTGGGCAGGAGCTTTGATTCTTATGTAAATCCTGGATTAGATGTCTTGTCAAACACCTTACCTTTACTTTAACTTCAAAACCTCCCTTCCTTCCCAAACATTCCTTATTTTTACATTACCACAACCCCTACCACAAAAATATGAACAAGCACGAGAAAACGCACGCGACCAAAAAAAAGGATTGCTGTTCCTCCGAAACCACGCCGCCACCCCATTCCGAACACGACGGCCATGACCACGACCATTCTGGAGCAGCAGACGCAGGCTGGAAAAGCCATTGGAAATTGCTGCTTGCCGTACTGATCCTGTTTGCAATGCTGGCCTTGGAATTTGGGTTTGACTATGTGCCACCGTTTCCCTTCAACCTCCTCATCTTTACCGCCGCCTATCTGCTTGCCGGGCACGAGGTCTTGTACCTGGCTTGGCGAAAGGCAATGCGGTTCGACTTCTTCAATGAATTCTTCCTGATGAGCGTGGCCACGATCGGGGCCTTTGCATTGGGCTCCTATAGCGAGGGGGTTGCGGTGATGGCCTTCTATTCCATCGGCGAATGGTTCCAGGATGCCGCCGTCAACCGGGCGAAGCGAAGCATCAAGGCCCTGCTCGACATCCGTCCCGACGAAGTCACCGTGCTCCGGAACGGGACGGCAACAGTAGTGCATCCGAAAGAAGTGCAGCTCCAAGAAATCATCCGGATAAGACCCGGTGAAAAAGTGGCCCTGGACGGCGTGCTGGCTTCCGACAAGGGCTCGTTCAATACGGCGGCACTCACGGGCGAGAGCCAACCGGACACGAAAAGCAAGGGCGAAGCGGTATATGCCGGAATGATCAACCTGAACACGGTGGCCGAACTGGAAGTGGTTTCCCTCTTCACGGACAGCAAGCTAAGCAAGATCCTGGAAATGGTGCAGGACGCCACGGCCCGGAAATCCCAGACACAGCTCTTCATCAGCCGTTTTGCCAAGATCTATACCCCCATCGTATTTGGCCTGGCCATGGCGGTCTGCCTCGTGCCTTACTTCTTCGTGGAACCTTATGTCTTTACAGAATGGTTCTACAGGGCGTTGGTCTTCCTGGTCATCAGCTGCCCGTGTGCCTTGGTCGTGTCGATTCCGCTGGGCTATTTTGGCGGCATCGGCCTGGCCTCTCGAAACGGCATCCTGTTCAAGGGTTCGAATTTCCTTGACGTGATGACCACCGTAAACGTCGTGGTAATGGACAAGACCGGAACGCTCACCGAGGGCGTCTTCAAAGTGCAGGAAGTGGCCACCAAAGACATTGAGGCTTCCTACCTGCTCCAGCTCACTGCCGCCCTTGAAAGCCAATCCACCCACCCGATCGCAAGGGCCGTCATGGAACACGCCCAGAAAGAAACAACCGAAACACTATCGGTCACGGCCGTCGAAGAAATCTCCGGACACGGCCTCAAAGGAACCGTAGACGGCAAGGAAGTACTGGCCGGAAACACCAAGCTGCTGAAGAAGTTCAATATTGCCTATCCTCCTGAAATTGACAGCATCGTCTATACCATCGTCGTTGTAGCGGTGGACCAGCACTACAAGGGCCATATCACGATCGCCGACAGTATAAAAAAAGATGCCAAACAAGCCGTACAGGATTTGCATGCGCTCAACATCAGGACCGTGATGCTTTCGGGCGACAAGCAGTCGGTTGTACAGGACGTGGCCAAGCAATTGGGCATCTACAATGCGTATGGCGACCTGCTTCCGGAAGGAAAGGTGGCCAAGGTGCAGGAGTTGAAGGACAAGGGAATGAAGATTGCCTTTGTGGGCGATGGGGTAAATGATGCCCCGGTTGTCGCCCTTGCCGATGCAGGCATCGCGATGGGCGGCCTGGGAAGCGATGCCACGATCGAAACGGCCGACATCGTGATCCAGAACGACCAGCCCTCGAAGATCGTCTCGGCCATAAAGGTGGGCAGGATCACCAAGCAGATCGTCTGGCAGAACATCCTCCTGGCGATGGGCGTGAAACTGATCGTCCTGGGATTGGGAGCCGGAGGCATTGCCACCCTGTGGGAAGCCGTCATCGCGGATGTCGGAGTGGCACTGCTGGCCATCCTGAATGCGGTACGGATCCAGAAAATGAAGCTTTGAAGTTTTACAACCAGTGAACCATCAAACGGATCAAGGTTAATGTACTGCACCCCGAAATACTGGCGACAGTGTGCAAATGCCTGATGTAGAATATAATCTATATGTAGAAATTATTCTAACCCTTCTTTGCTTTTGGAATTTGTTATTTGCTATTTGGAATTTGGGTTTTGTCATTTCCTATTTCCCATACGCCTCCCTTATCGCCAACCCGATCGCCTTCGACAACAACGGCGGAACCGCATTCCCGAGCTGCACCAGCTGCTTGTTCTTCGGTCCCTCAAAAATAAAATCGTCCGGGAAGGATTGTATCCTCGCCATTTCCCTTGCCGTGAGCACCCTTGGCAACTTCGGATGGATGTTGACGCCTCCGTGGTTTTCCTTTATGGTGCAGGAAGCCTCGTCCCACGGGCATTTCTTCCACGCATCGGAATAGCCCTTGTAAAGGCTCTTGCCTTCCTCCAGTTCCAGCATCCTTTGCGCCATATCGGGCCTGTGCTTCGTCTGTACGTGGTTGAAAGCTATATCATCTGATCGGTCCATCAAGTCCTGGATGGCTTCTCCCGTTGTCACATACTCTTCGGGTGTGAGGAAAGGCTTCGGATGCAGGTTTTCCCTGTTGATCCTGTTGCCTATGAAGATCACCCGGTCGCGCTTCTGCGGAACCCCGTAATCTGCAGCACGCAGCACGGTCACCTTCATCTCATAGCCGGCTTCCTTGAAGTCCTCGAGGATCATCTCCTCCACTTTTCCCTTCAGCATCGACCTCAGCCCGACCACGTTCTCGCACACCACGAATTCCGGCTGCAGGTGCACCACGATTTCCAGCAGGTCCTTGTAGAGCGAGTTCCGGGGATCTTCCACGATCCGGTTCCCTGCCATGCTGAATCCCTGGCAGGGGAATCCTCCGGCCACCACGTTCAAGGTCCTTCCGTCAAGCTGCTTCCGGACGGTCTCGTAGAATTCTGCCTTCTTCTGCTCCAGCTTGATGTCGCCCTCCACAAACGGATGGCTGAAATTCCTCCTGTAGGTCTTTCCGGCAGCTTCAAACCAGTCCATTCCGCAGACGCCTTCCAATCCGGCCATTTCCATGCCTTTCGTAAGGCCTCCTGCTCCGGAGAACAGGTCCACGAACGTCAATCCTGATGGCGACGGGTTGTCCCAGTTTTCGGCAATGTCCACCCAGTTCACCTCGTCCCTTGCATTGTTCTTGTAATTGACCGCCCGCCTTGCCTTGCCTGCTGCCGGATCGAGGACGATCTTCTTTCCGAGCAGGTCGTAACCCGTGGCCGGCTGTTCCTCCACCGAACCGGAGTTGATGAAGTCTTCCAGTGCCCCGGTTGGAATCCTGTAGCTCGTACCGATCTTCACCGACTGCAGCTTCCCGCTTGCAATATGGCGCCGGATGGTCTTCTGGGAGACGCTTAGTTTTTCGGAAACATCTGAAATTGAATAGAATGTACTGTGGGTTTTTGGCTTGTCCATATTTGTCTAGTTTGCATGTACAAAATAAGTGTTATTCTTCAGACCGCGAAGAATTTCCACGTAAAAGTTTTATCCGAGTTTTCGACAATGAAGATGACATCTGAAAATACGTCCTTGTAGCGGTAGAAGTTCGCCCCCGCATTGATCCTGGAGCAGTAGTCGGCGTAGACCTGTACCTTGAGGTTCCAATTGCAGCGCAGGTGCATTACACGTTCACTGCTGATATGGGAATGGTGCACGACGAACAGCCTGTTCTGGATGTGGTTCCGCACGCCTGTACTCTGGTCATCGTAAAAGAAGCGCAGTATCGCCGCAGGATCCTCCAAGACGGTTTCGCTTTCGTTCCTGAATTTTTTCGGGATCACGGTTCCCTTGACGTCGAATCGCAATTGCGGATCCCTGTTGAACTCAATGTCGTACGCCTGGTCCCTTGTATTTGGATTCGGTGTCACGTTTGGATGCGCAGCAAAGAGGTATTCATCACACTGGGCACATTTCCAAATGAACCATCTGTAGCGGCAGTAGTTCTTTTCGGTATCGGGCAGATGTTGTATTTGCTGCTCGAGTTTGTCAAAAGTGTTGATCCGGAACATGGCGATCCGGCTATCATTGCGGTCGTTCTGTTTGGCCCCCCAACTCGGCGGGATTTTCGGGGCAAGTTCCTGCAATTCGCCTGAGAGGCTTTGGAATTCTTGTGATGTCATTGCTGTATGGGTTATAGTTGCGGGATCAAATTTCTTGATTCAACGCATTAGGTTTACCCAAATATATGAAAATCAGCCCTGAAGAAAAAACAACTTGAAAAAAAGTCCGCTTGAATCTATCACAGATTTGGAGAGGATCCCAGACAGCACAGGCTGATCTTATAAGGCCGATGGGTTCAAAGCTGCCTGAAAGCAATTGAAAAGAGGAAAGACTCTCGTCAAGAAGGCCACTTCATCAACAAGCTTTCCGATCTTAAAATTACCTACTACTAGGTAGTTCCAATCTCTTGGAAATCAGTTATTTTTACGGGACCAAATACTAAAACATCTATCTTATGAAAAAATTATTCCTCCTGGCGACAGCGCTTTCATTGACGAGCTGTGCCTCCGTTCAATTTTATAACGATGCCGGACTGACCCAGAAATCAGGCTTGAAGATCTATCCGCCAAAGCCGTATCTGCTGGTGGAAAGAAGTCCCGGGACAGACGTGAACATCAAAACCTCCATCGTCTACCTTCCCGATACGCAAAATCCCACTTATGTGAAGGTGGTGCCGGGACTTGGCTCTTCGGACCTGCAATTGGAACTTGAAAACGGAATGCTGAAATCCTATGGACTGACAACAGATTCGAAAATTCCCGAGACCATTTCTGCGGTTACGGAACTTCTAACGGCTGCCGGTGTTGCCAAAAATGTGGGTGCATCTGCAGCTCCCGCTTCTGTTTCCTCCTTCGATTTATACGAGATTATAGCTGAGAAAGGCGCAGTAACAAAACTGGTCAAGATTACCCAGTAAATTTGAAGCCTCCTTTTGGGAGGCTTTTTGTTTTACAGAGGTTGCTGTTCTTCTACGCTTGTTCGGGTTATCGAGCAGGATGGATAGGTATAAGTCCGTAGTGAGTCCGTGATGAATCCGTAGTAAGTCCGTGAAAAATTTGATTTTTATGGAGGTATGGTTGATATGGTGTTGAGTTGGTTTGGGTTTAGGGATAGGGAAGGTCGAACATACCACGATTATGCTTATGGCATTATAGTCTATGGGTAAATATGATTTAGGTAATCGTATTTTCAGCCTCAAACGATTACTGCAAAGTTTAAATATTTACGAAAAAACGAGCAAGATGCTAGCACTAACAGGGGAAGTATGATTTGTGATTAGCTCTGGTTGTGTGATTACTAATCCGTACCCTTAGATTAAGTATAACAAAATTTAAATATTACGGAAATGAGCAAGATACTCTCGTTGATGTGTGAATAAAAGATTAATTTTATAATTAAATTATATAATATCTTTAGATATCAAAAAAAAGTTAATTTTCATACAATTATATCAATGGTTTATTTTGATTAACTATACCATAAATAAATATTGATTTTAATTATAATACTTGTTTTTGCTTACCTTTTAGAGTTTCAAATCTTTTTGGCACAACCATAAATAAATAAAAAAATACTACTTCAAATCTTTTAACTTTCATATATTACAGCTAATCAGTTGGATATTATAGCCAAAATAGACTTGACAGTTATTAGGTATAGATTTATAAGAATTAAAAAATTTGTAATTATGAGATTAGCTGCTATCTATATTCCAAGTGAAAGCCTTCCACATATTTTTGGAGAAGAACATATTGGTCAAACTATAAATTTTGGAGGTAAATATATTTATCAATTCGGACAAAACTCCAACAGTATTTACCTTAAAGAAAAAAAAGAAAACCTAAAGTTTATTGAAAATTTTTGGTTAAATAATATACAACTGGTCTCTGCTATTGTTGGAGAGAATGGAACTGGTAAGACTACAATTTTAAATTCTTTCAGAGATATTCATTCCTCTTGTAAATTTATATATGAAAATTCTGATTCAGAAGATTTTACCTTTTCAAATACTACTGAAATAAATGAAATCATCTACTATTCATCTTTTCTAAATATCAACCAATCAAACTCTGAAAATGGGAACTTTAAGGATTTATCGAAGTACCAATTGATGATTGATGACACAAATGATGAAAATTTAGATTTAACTACTTTGTTAGAACTACATAACTCAGAAAATTTAAAAAGATGGATAAAATTTATTGAGTTCAACAATCAAAATGATTTATTAAAAAAAATATCATTGCCAATATTTGATAAAATTAAAGTAAAGCTTAATTACATTCAGATTGACCCTTATCAAACTTCATATAGATTCAGACCATTTTTTGAAGCCTTAAAAGAAAAGATTAAAAAAGAAAGAGAGAAAAGAGAACAAGAAATTATTGACGAAATTGGGCTTGACAAATTTCAGGAAGCAAAAGCTGGAAATAAAATTAGGCTAGAATTAGAAGTCATTAGTAGGGTAATCTCAAAAACACAAAACATCCTTGAAAGCTCTGGTAATAAATATCTAGAAGAAGGATTCATAATAGATGAAAAGACAATAAATGATGTAGGATTCAAAAATGCTAATTCAAAAAAAGCATTTTTTTGGTTTTTAAAAAATTCATTTATTCAATTATCAAAAGCAAAAAAAAGCAAAAAAATTCTTTTCCCTTTTACACATATAAAAAAATTAGTTGAAACTATGCTATCCTGTTTGCCTGAAGATGCGGAAATAGAAAACTGGACCGAATTCAATGTTAATTTTAATCAAGCATTAGATATCATTGAAGCTTATGAAAAATTTTTGCTAGCATTCAAAGATGATTTTGCATATGACAAAAAGGTTTTGTTGTCATTCAGTCCTTCAAAGAATCTTAGTTCCGGCGAAAAAGGGCTTTATGATTTATTTTCTGTTTTGCATGATCATAATTACAAATTTGAAAATGATATACATAGAGATTTCAATTTTTTTGATAAAAACCAAAGGATTAAGGATAATTTTCTTGTAATATTAGATGAGGCTGATTTGGGATTTCATCCAGAGTGGAAAAAGAAATATGTAGATATTATCCAAAAAGTAATACCATTTATATTTAAGGATAAAAGTATTCAAATAATTATTTCTACTCATGACCCATTAACCTTGTCAGATTTACCAAACAATAATATAGTTTATTTAAAGAAAGATGGTGGACACACTAAAGTTTTGGAACTAGATGATAAGCAACGCCCCACCAAAACTTTCGGAGCTAATATTAGTAATTTATTAGAAGACTCTTTTTTTGTAAATCATGGATTGATAGGAGATTTTGCCAAAGAGAAAATCGAAGAAACAATAAACTGGATTAATAATAACAAAGATTTCCAAAATAGAACCAAAGATTTATTTGAAAAAGACTTTAAATATCATAAGGATGTAATTTCAATAATTGATGAACCAGTTGTAAAAATTAAATTAGCTGAAATGATTTCTGAACTCGAAGATACTAAACATTTTCAAAGGCAAATTCTAGATGAAGAAATTAATTTTCTAACCCAAAAAAGAGACAAATTGAAATGAATTATATTGATATAAGCCTTCCGCACTTAGTTGATGCAAAAGACATTCATAAAGAAAAATTATTTTCTATTATTAAAGCTAATAGAGATGCTTGTGGTGATGTAAATGTTAGAGGTTTTTTAACTGATTTAAGAATAGAAGAAATTCTAACTAGTGAACCCAAAAGACTATACCAAATCAATCTTTTTTTTCTTAAAACTTTAATTCCTGGTTTTTCTTTGATGGATTTTGAAAACTATTTTGTGTATAAACGAAAAAGGAACAAAACTGCAGCACAGCAAATTCATATAGACAAGTACAAAACTATATATGCAGTTTTAGAACAAATATTTGATTATGAAGCCTTTTCTAGAAAATCTAATAATGCATATTCAGCATATGATTTATCACAAAAGATAGATATCCCTACTTGTCCATACTGCAATAGAATCTCCACTAAAACTGTTTTTAAACCTTCTAAAATTACAAGGCCAGCTTTTGATCATTGGTACTCTAAAAGTGATTTTCCTTTACTTGCAGTGTCATTTTATAATTTAGTCCCTAGCTGTAATGTATGCAATAGTAGTATAAAAGGAAGTGATCTTTTTAATTTGAAAACACATTTTCATCCATATAGTAAATTTGTAAATCCAAACCAACAAATCAATTTTAAGTTTAGTTACGAACACAAGGATTATTCTAACTTCAAATTTAAAATAGTCAATAATAATGATTTCTCAAAAAATTCAACAACTGCTTTTAAACTTAAAGAAATTTATGAAACTCACGAAGATGAAATTTTAGATTTAAGAAGACTAAGAGATATTTATTCTGAAAAATATCTAGAAATGTTAAAGAAAAATGTTTTAAAAGGTACTTCAACTTCAGACGAAGAAATTTATAGGTTGGCATTTGGAACATATATCGATGAAGCAAATTTTAGTAGAAGACCATTGAGCAAGATGAAGAAAGACATATTGGAAGAGTTAGGCATTTTAAAACATATTACATAATGGGATTTAAACTTTTAGCTATTAGACCTTTAGACAAATGCGGTTCTAAATTTCTTAAAAATTTAGATGTGAATAGAATTTATAAATTCTATGAGAACTATGAATTTTATAATGATAAAGTCAGGCTAGATAATCTAGTTAAAATCGCAGATTATAAAAATGTCAATGAAATAACTGAGAAAGACAAACTTCCAGAAGAGTTTTTCTCAACTAAAATTAATATATCAGCAATTGTAGGTAAAAATGGGAGTGGTAAGAGTACAATAATAGATTTATTTATAGCATCCATAAATCAAATATCTTTAAATCTTAAAGAAAGAGGAATTCTAAATACAACTGCGGAATTAGAGTCAACTAATACTAGTGATGCCAATGTAATTCATTGCGAATTATATTATGAAATAGAGGATAATTTTTTTCAATTAATTATAGACGATTTAGATTTTACATTTAATAATATAAATGGAGAAAATGAATTTGATTTTGAGCACTTTTTTTATTCTGAAATCATAAGTTATTCAATATATGCATTCAATTCATCGGAAGTTGGAGATTGGATTGATTATTTATTTCATAAAAACGATTCTTATCAAATACCACTTGTAATTAATCCAAAGAGAGAAAGTAAAGAAGATGGTTGGGCTGGAATAATAAATGTTAATACAGAAAGTTATCTGCTGCAACAAAGATTGTTGTCTATCATATTGTCCAATGTAAAATTTAAAGTAACGGATAATCTATCTACAGAATATTTAAAATTAGATTTGAAGACCGCAAAGAACTTTTTCACTCTAAATGATGCACTAAATGGTACGAGATATGAAAAAGAGGAAGAAATTGAACATAATTTCCATAACATCTTAAATTCTGAATATGGGATTTATTTTAGTATGGAAAATACTAAAACGCCTAGTACCTTCTATAAAAAATTGAATTATGTACTAAAAGAATTTAAAATTAAATATGAGGTTGATAAAATTATAATTCCTCAAATACAATACAAGATTGATATTTACATATTATATAAAATTATAAGTGTTTGTGAGAAATATGTCGGATATGATGATTTCATAATTGAGTTAGATAAAAAAAGGGGATTTTATACAATTGATATAAAAGCATTTCTCATTAAGATTGAAAATAGTCAAAGTCACATAATTTTTAAATTAAAGCAAGTAATTAATTTTATTAAAAATTATGAGATTATATGGGAGAAGTATCTTGATGAGAACTTTATTAATATCGAAAAATTATCAGATGAATTGAGACTTATTGCACATAAAAATAATCCCCTTATTGAATTATTGCCACCTCCCATTTTCCAGACAAAATTATTTTCAAAAAGTGAAGTTGATCTCCTTGATACAATAAGTTCCGGCGAAAGACAACTTATTCATACTATTAGCACAGTTCTTTATCATCTTACAAATTTAAACTCTGTCGAAAGTGATGATTTACTGGTAAAGTATAATTATGTTAATATTATTTTAGATGAAATAGAACTATATTTTCATCCAGAGTTTCAAAAACAATTTGTAAAGAGATTAGTCGATGAAATCAATAAATTAAGATTGATAAATATTAAGGGTATTAATGTGCTAATTGTTTCACACTCGCCTTTCATATTGTCAGATATTCCTAAACAGAATGTCTTATTTTTAGAAAAAGGTAATCCTGTAAGTTTGGATAGGTATAAAAACACTAATACTTTTGCTGCTAATATTTCTAACTTATTAGCTGATTCATTTTTTATAGGGGATGGTCTGATTGGTGAATACGCAAAAAGTAAAATTACAGAAACTATTGATTGGTTAAATATAATTAAATTAGAGTATTTAAAGAAGGAGAAGTTAGTTGAGAATGACTTTAATCGACTTTCCGCTAAAAAGGATTATTATAAAAGAATTATTGAAATTATTGATGAAGTGATAATTAAAAATAAACTAATGGAAATGTATTCAGAAGTTTTTGGAGATGAAGAAAGAAAAAAATATTTAATTTCAGAAAAGAAAAGAATTGATAAGGAATTAGAACAATTAAACAAAGCCTAATAATTCTTTAATTATTGAGTACACTTTCAAACATTTTCTATCATTAGGTAATTAAAAAACAAAACCCAATCCTTAATCTTATTCCTTTTTAGAAAATTCAAAAGTTAACAGGCTAAGGAAATGGAAATTTAAATCCAAAGAAAACTTTTCTAAGAAAGTACATAAAAACAAAAAAGACGATCAGTAGTGATCGTCTTTTTCTTATTGCTAGCTCCTCCGCCACAGCGGACTCGAACCGAGGACTCTTTATCAAATTTCATAAAAAAACAAAAAATCCTGACCATTTCTGATCAGGATTTTGCTCCCCCTCTTGGGCTCGAACCAAGGACCCTCTGATTAACAGTCAGATGCTCTAACCAACTGAGCTAAGGAGGAAGGCGTATTGCCTTTTAAAGCGGTGCAAATATAGGGCTAAAATTGTTTTCTGCAAATATTTTTGAATAAATTTTCTATTATTTTTTCAAAAATTAATGGGCGATCCATTGGTAGATATCCTTGCCAAAGGTTAAAGCCATTAGGCTCAATAATATAACCATTCCAACGGTCTGCACATAACCTGCGGCTTTTTCGCTCAATCTTCTGCCCGTAATCATCTCGGCAATGGTAAAGAGGGCGTGGCCACCATCCAATCCCGGAATGGGAAGCAGGTTCATGAATGCAAGACCAATCGAAAACAGGGCCGTAAAGTTCCATATGTACTCCCAGTTCCATTCATTTGGCAAAGCGCGTGCAATTCCCACCGGACTTTTTACGTGCTTGTACGCTTCCGTTTTGGGCCTTAGAATCAATTTGAACTGTTTTACGTTATAGACGAGCAACGACCAAGACTCTTTAACGGCTGCAGGGATGGCTTCCCCAACGGTAAGCTGGTTGTTCACCAGGTAATCTTCCTTCAAGGCTTTCGTGGCCTGTTTGAAACCCAGCGTACCGTCTTTTGTGACCAAGGCTTTCAGCTGGATCACCTGCTGGTTCCTGTTCACGTCAAGCGTGACGGAATCGTTCTTGTGCTTGGACAGTTCTTCTCCAAGCTGGTCGAAATACGTCACCTTGATCCCGTTGATGCCCACGATGTTGTCGCCTATCTTCAGCGAGGCCTTCATGGCATTCGAACCAGGGAAGATGGAATCGATCTTGATGTTGGCCCTTCTGGGTCCCATAAATTCCTTTCCTTCCTTCCCGATGATCTCGGCTTTCATCTCATCCGTCAGGATCAGGTCTACCTTCTTGTTGTCGCGTTCCACCTGGACGTTGTCGCCAAGCAATACGTCCAAGGTCATGCGGTTGAAGTTCGGCTGGAACCTTCCGTCAACGGCCATGATCTTGTCGCCATTTCGGAAACCTGCCTTCTGGCCCACTTCCCCGAACACTAATCCATTTTCCTGGATGCGTTCAGTAGCGATATATTTCTGTCCGTAAGTGCTGTACACCACGGTATAGATGAACCAGGCCAGGATGATGTTTACGATGATCCCGCCCAACATGATGATCAAGCGCTGCCATGCCGGCTTGGAACGAAATTCCCAAGGCTGCGGTGGCGTCTTCATCTGTTCGGTGTCCATGCTCTCGTCGATCATTCCTGATAATTTCACATAGCCTCCGATCGGCAACCATCCGATCCCCCATTCCGTCTCCCCTATTTTCTTTTTCAGGATCGAGAAGCCTGCATCCATGAAAAGGTAGAATTTTTCAACCCTGACCTTGAAGATCTTCGCTGCGACATAATGTCCAAGCTCGTGCAAAATAACTAGTACGGAAAGTATGAATAGGATCTGGCCTAATTGTATCATCTGATTTTATTTTTTATAACGCACAAAAGTAATGTTTTCTGCTTATTTATCACGGTATAAAATTTTCGACGGTTTTAAATGTTTGTTAATAATGGGGATCTATATTCTTAATATGCAGAATGTCCCCTAAATTTACTATCCTAATCAAAAGACAAAATGCAAAAGATTAAAACAGCCCTGCTTTCCTACGGGATGTCGGGCAAGGTTTTTCACGCTCCCTTTCTGGAACTGCACCCGGGTTTTGAGCTTATGGGCTCCTGGGAAAGAAGCAAGAAACTGATCCACAACGACTATTCCAAGGCCAGGAGCTACAAGAGTTTCGAAACCCTGCTGGAAGATGATGTCGATCTGGTGGTGGTGAACACACCCGTCGCCACCCATTTTGAATATGCCAAGAAAGTACTGCAGGCCGGAAAACACGCCCTCGTGGAAAAAGCGTTTACCGCAACCGTCGAGGAAGCGCGGGAATTGAAGGCGCTGGCCGAAGCAAGAAACCGCAAGCTTGCCGTGTTCCAGAACAGGAGATGGGACAGCGATTTCAAGACCGTGAAGGACGTCGTGGACAACGGCTTTCTGGGCGAAATTGTTGAGGCAGAATTTCATTTTGACCGCTACAACCCAAGCCTGAGCATCAAGGGACACAAGGAAACAGCCAATCCCGGAGCTGGGATATTGAAGGATCTTGGTCCGCACCTTATCGACCAGGCCTTGTACCTCTTCGGATTTCCTGAAGCGGTGTTTGCCGACATCAGGATCACACGCGACAAATCTTTGGTCGACGATTATATGGACATCCTGCTCTACTATCCGACCTTCCGCGTCAGATTGAAAGCCGGCTTCTTTATCAGGGAAGCGGTTCCCTCGTTCGTCGTGCACGGAAAAAACGGCTCCTTCCTGAAAAGCCGTGGCGATGTCCAGGAAGACGCGCTCAAGATGGGGAAGAAACCCGGCCTTAAAAACTGGGGAACAGAATCCAGAAGCCGCGAAGGCCTGCTGCACACCGAAAGCGGGGGCAAGATCATACACGAGAACATTCCGACCCTTGCCGGAAATTATTATGATTTCTTCGACGGCCTGTACACCTCGATTACCGAGAACAAGCCAGAACCCGTTACAGCACAGGACGGCGTAAACACCATGCGCATCATCGAGGCCGCGATAAGCAGCAACGAGCAACGACAAGTCATTCAACTATAAGCAATATGATCCAATGGAAAAAAGACAATTAGGCAATACCGATCTGCAAGTCTACCCCATCGCCTTCGGAGGCAATGTTTTCGGGTGGACGATCGACCAGAAGCAATCCTTTGAACTCCTGAACGGATTCACCCACGCAGGTTTCAACTTCATAGACACTGCGGATGTATATTCGAGATGGGTGCCCGGCAACGAGGGCGGAGAATCGGAGAAGATCATCGGGAAATGGATGAAGGAAAGGAAAAACCGCCAGGAAATCATCCTTACCACGAAAGTCGGTTCGGATATGGGCAATGGCAGGAAAGGACTCAAAAAGGAATATATCCTGAAAGCTGTAGAAGATTCTCTAAAGAGGCTGCAGACGGATTATCTCGACCTGTACCAGACGCATTTTGACGATGAGACAACTCCTGTCGAAGAAACGCTGGAAGCATATGACACGCTTGTAAAACAAGGAAAAATCCGATGGATCGGTACCTCGAACATGAGCGTGGAACGACTGAAGGAATCTTTGGCGACAAGTGCCGAAAAAGGCCTGCCTTCCTACGAGACGTTCCAGCCTCATTACAATCTGTACGAAAGGGAAGCCTTTGAAAACGGACTGGAGCCTGTCTGCCTTGGACACAACCTGGGCGTGATCACGTATTATTCCCTGGAGAGCGGATTCCTTACCGGAAAATACCGCTCAAAGGAAGACCTTGGCAAGAGCCCGAGGGGTGGCAATATGGAAAAATATTTCAACGAAAGGGGTTTCAGGATCCTTGAAGCGCTTGATGTCGTGGCAAAGGAATACAACACGACGCCTGCTTCGGTTGCCTTGGCCTGGCTGATCCAACGGCCTTCGGTAACGGCTCCGATCGTGAGCGCCACCAGCCTTTCGCAGCTTGACAGCATCATCCAGGCACCGGAATTGGATCTGGATGCGAATTCGATTGCACTGCTGACGGCCAATAGTGCGTGGTAGTCTTGAAAAAAGGGTTTAGGATATAAGGTACAGGGCTCAAGATGCCTAGGCTGTGCTTGCTGTTTTCACTTTTCTGGCACTCTTTCAAGCGGCAATGTCCCAACATCCTGAAACAACACAAAAAATAAAATCCAAAATGAAAGTATTCATCACCAGAATAATCCCGGAAGCCGGACTGCAGCTTTTCCACGAAGCCGGAATCGAAGTGACGCAATGGAAAGAAAAAAGAGAATTGACGCAAGAGGAACTGATCGCGAATTGCAAGAAAGCCGATGCGCTGCTGACCGCAGGACGTTCTACGATCAATGCCGAATTCCTGAACGCATGCAGCCACTTGAAAGTGGTTTCCCTGTTTGCCACAGGTTATGACAATGTTGATATTGAAGAAGCCACAAGGCTCAAGATTCCAATAGGCCATACGCCCGATGTACTGAGCAAGGCCACGGCTGATATTGCCTTCCTGCTGATGCAGAGCGTGGCCCGCAAGGCATTTTTCCATCACAAGCGCATTATCAACAACGATTGGAATTTCTTCGAACCATTGGCAAACATCGGCCAGGATCTCCAAGGAAAAACACTTGGTATTTTCGGCCTGGGAAAAATAGGCTATGAAATGGCAAGGGCTTCAAAAGGAGCCTTTGAGATGGACATCCTGTACCACAACAGGAGCACGAACCAGGAAGCCGAGGAAAAACTGGGTGCCAGGAAAGTTTCCTTCGATGAATTGCTGGCACAGAGCGACGTGATCTCGGTCCACGCCAATCTTACCGATGAAACCAAGGATCTTTTCAATAAGGAGGCCTTTGCGAAGATGAAACCAAACGCCATCTTCATCAATACGGCCCGCGGACCCATACACAATGAAAAGGAGCTGCTTCAAGCCTTGCGGGACAAGACCATCTGGGGAGCGGGATTGGACGTCACCAATCCGGAACCGATGGACAGGGACAATGTATTGCTGGAAATGCCGAACGTTGCCGTCCTGCCACACATTGGCTCCTCGACGGAAGAAACCCGCAACAATATGGCGCTTCTTTCAGCCCGGAATGCAATTGCCGGAATCAAGGGCGACCGTCTTCCAAAAGTGGTAAATCCAGAAGTTTATAAGTAAATCCTATAAGCCGAACCGTTTTATATAGTCGTAATTTTATCTCCTAAAACACGAAATTATGAAAATGGAAACCATACAATTACGATTCAAGGACAACGGGACCATCCCGAACAGTACACTTCCGCTTGTGATCTACAAGAACGTATTTTCAGAAGAAAAAGCAGATCCCGACTTCATTACCCAGCATTTCGCAGACCGCAATTGGACCAACTCCTGGAACAACGGCGTTTACGACTACCACCACTACCACAGCAATACCCACGAGGTGATGGGTGTCTACAGCGGCTATGCCACGATCCAATTTGGTGGCGAGGAAGGCGAGAAAATCACCATCGAAGAAGGAGACGCGGTAGCCATCCCGGCTGGTGTCGCCCACAAGAAGATAGAGGCCTCGTATGATTTTGGCGTGATTGGTGCGTATCCCGACGGAATGGAATACGACATCATGAAAGGCGAGGAAAACGAACGCCCTGAAGCCGATGAGAACATCAGCAAGGTTCCAGTTCCAGACAGCGATCCTGTTTACGGGAAGATGGAAGGATTGATCTCGCTGTGGCGAGAGAAAAAATAATGCAAGTTTCTGGCTTTCAATATAATTTTATAGTTCTGGGGACGTTTTAAAAAGCATGAAGCACATCCCACTGATTCTGATTTTTATAGGCCTATCATCCAATTGCAAGTCTGAACGCGGTATTGGCATGAAGGATCGCGCCACCCCGATTGCCTCCTTTTCTGATTGTAATCCAGGAAAGATGGAACGCATCGAAATCAATCCCGGGACAATTGAAAAAGCCCCATCCGTACGGCTGCAAAAAGATTCCCTGCTGATCGTGGTTGATCCCGCCTTTAAAACTGTCGATTTCATTTCTGCTGATGAATTATTTTTCAGGCAGGAATCAAAAGTTGCCACTATTGGGGAACATTCCTTGAGCAGTTTCATCAGGGATCAAAAAGAGGAAGACCAGGCGAAAGAATTTGAAAAACAAAAGAATATATCTGGACATTTGGCGGATTCCATACATTTTGAAAACAACAAGGGGCAACAGGAAATATGGATCCTGAACAAATCAAAGCAAGACATGGTCATTCCTTGTTCTGACGGAATGCCCGTTGCCGTTCTCCAGGGCCTGGACAAACATGGCAAATGGCAGCCCGTCAATTACTATTGGTTCAATTGGTGCGGGAACAGTTATTCTTATTTGTCCTTCAAACCGGGCGAGGCATTGCGTTTTATAACCAATATCCCAAATGAGGGCAACTTCAAAACCAAATTCAGATTCAAGCTGCTCGGAAACAAGACGTTCCATTATTCCAATACATTTGACGGGGTCATCGATTACTGTCAATTTTCAGACAGGAACATCAACACTGATTGCATCAACTGCAAGCCAACTCCCCAGAACAAGCTCGAGGTGTTACCCAATGGTTGGTAATCCAGAAATCTGAAACATCATCAAAAAAGGCCAGGAAGAGGTTTCTAAAAAAAGTTGTAATTTTGCATCAAAATGCAGAAGATGGTCAAGATAGGCAACATAGAATTACCCGATTTCCCTTTATTATTAGCCCCGATGGAAGACGTAAGCGATCCGCCGTTCCGCAGGTTGTGCAAACTTCACGGTGCCGATCTGATGTACAGCGAATTCATCTCTTCCGAGGGATTGATCCGCGATGCGATAAAGAGCCGACAGAAACTGGACATCTTCGATTACGAGCGGCCTGTCGGCATCCAGATCTTTGGTGGTGATGAAGAGGCAATGGCGATGTCGGCCAAGATTGTCGAGGCTGTTAATCCGGACCTGATTGACATCAACTTCGGCTGCCCCGTAAAGAAGGTGGTCTGCAAGGGGGCCGGAGCCGGAGTCCTGAAAGATGTGGATTTGATGGTACGCCTGACCAAGGCGGTCATCCGCAGCACGCATCTTCCCGTAACGGTAAAAACCCGTCTGGGCTGGGACGAGAATTCCATCAACATTGACGAGGTTGCCGAAAGATTGCAGGACATCGGCGTGCAGGCACTGACGGTACACGCCAGGACTAGGGCCCAGATGTACAAGGGACACTCCGATTGGACGCATATTGAACGAATCAAGAACAACCCAAGAATTACAATGCCCATCTTTGGAAACGGAGATATCGACTCGGCCGAAAAAGCATTGGAATATAAAAACCGTTTCGGCCTTGACGGGATGATGATCGGACGTGCCGCAATTGGCTATCCGTGGATCTTCAATGAAATCAAGCATTATTTTGCAACGGGAGAACACCTGCCAAAACCAAACATAGAAAACCGCGTGGAAGCCGCCAAGAACCACCTGCAATGGGCAATGGATTGGAAAGGCGAAAAGCTTGGCATCCTGGAGACAAGAAGACACTACACGAATTATTTCAAGGGATTGCCCAATTTCAAGGAATTCAGATCAAGGATGGTTTCCAGCGAGAACCCTGAATTCATCTTCGCCACCTTTGACGAAGTATTGGAGCGCTACAGCGGAATGGAACTGGTATAAAAATAAAAAAGGTGAAATTTCTTTCACCTTTTTTGCCCCAAATCTACCATAAACTTAACCTACTAATGTTATGGTAGTACAAATGTATTACGTTGATTATGAACCAACAAAAAAATCAGACGAACGGTGCATTAAATCCGTTGTACTGCACATTTGAATAGGTCTTAGTATGCTCTTGCATCGTTTCCTTCATAGAAATTGATAAACGCCTTGTTCACGACTCTGTTTCCTCCCGGTGTTGGATAATCTCCCGTAAAGTACCAGTCTCCCAGGTTCTTCGGACAAGCCTTGTGCAGGTCTTCAACCGTCTGGAAGATGATTTTCACGTCAGCCTTGATCTCCGGAGAGCTCAGCATTTCCGCAATCTTGTCTGATATTTCCTGTGGCTCGAAGGGCGCATATATTTCCGTCACGTAATTTACAACATCATTGTCGTTAAGGTTCTCCTGCGTCTTGCATTTCTTGTACACCTCTTCGACGATATGGTACAGGTTTCTTTCCTTCAACAGGTCCAAGGCCGCCCTGAACGCCACTAGGCCTTCCAGTTTTGCCATATCGATCCCGTAGCAATCCGGATAACGGATCTGTGGCGCAGAAGAAACCACGATGATGCTTTTGGGCTTCAAGCGGTCCATCATCTTGATGATGCTCATCTTCAGCGTCGTACCACGGACAATACTGTCGTCAATGATCACCAGATTATCAGTCGGCTTGATCACTCCGTACGTGACATCGTAAACATGTGCCACCAAGTCATCACGACTGCTGTCTTCCGTGATGAATGTTCTCAGCTTCGCATCCTTTATCGCCACTTTTTCCGTCCTGATCTTTACGGAAAGCAATTCCTGCAAAGTATCTTTGGTTAAAGTATCCTTGTTTTCAAGGATATAATTGTTCTTTCTTTGGTTCAGGAAATCCTGGGCCGCCTCAACAATCCCGTAGAAGGAAGTTTCAGCCGTATTCGGGATATAGGAAAAAACCGTGTTGTCGGTATCGTTGTCAATCGCTTTCAAGACGGCCGGCAGGATCAATTTGCCAAGGTCTTTTCGTTCCTGATAGATTTCCGCATCACTTCCCCTTGAGAAATAGATCCTTTCAAACGAACAGGCTTTCTTTACGGTAGGCGTAATGATTTCTTCTTCCGTAACCTTTCCGTTTTTCTTGATGATCAAGGCGTGTCCAGGTTGAAGTTCCTGCACCTTTTCAAAATCTATGTTGAAAACCGTCTGGATTACAGGCCGTTCCGAAGCCACTACCACGATTTCATCGTCTTCATAAAAATAAGCCGGACGGATTCCCGCCGGATCCCTGAATACGAAGGCATCACCATGACCGAAAAGTCCTGCCATTGCATAACCTCCGTCCCATCCCTTGGAAGCCCTTTTCAGGATTTTCTTGACGTCCAGGCGTTCTGCAATTACCGGGGAAGCTTCCCTTTTGGAAAGACCTTCATTCTTGCAATCCAAATATAGATCGGTAACTTCATCATCAAGGAAATGACCTATTTTTTCCATAACCGTAACCGTATCCGCCATTTCTTTTGGGTGCTGGCCCAATTCCACCAAACTGTTGAACAGCTGCGTCACATTGGTCATATTGAAGTTTCCTGCAACGATAAGGTTCCGGTGCATCCAGTTGTTCTGGCGAAGGAAGGGATGGACGCTCTCGATGCTGTTCTTGCCAAAAGTACCGTAACGGACGTGGCCCAGAAACAATTCTCCGATGTAAGGGATGTTCTTCTTCTGTGCCGCAACATCGTCGGCGTATTCCGGATGCGAAGCCAACTCGTCATTGATCCTGTCGTTGATCTGCGCAAAGACATCCTGGATCGGCTGCGGATCATTGGAACGGACACGGCTGATGTAACGCTCTCCAGCCTCGACATCCAATTTAATGCTTGCAAAGCCTGCTCCGTCCTGTCCCCTGTTGTGTTGCTTTTCCATAAGGAGGTACATCTTTTGTATCCCGTAGAAAGCCGAACCGTATTTTTCCTTGTAAAACTCGAGTGGTTTTTTCAATCTTAAAAGGGCAATACCACATTCGTGTTTAATTGAATCGCTCATTGTGCTGCTGTTGTTGTGTAGTTATTAGTATTGAACACAGATTTCACAAATTATCACAGATGGTATCCTGAATAATCAATTCTACAAATGGGGGCAATTTGCGGAATCTGGTTGTTTATTTTCAATCAAAAACGCCCCGTTTCCGAGGCGTGTTTCTTTATTGCAATGCTATGTCAAATTGTGTCAGGGCCCTGAACTGTTTCAGCCTGCTTACAACTTCTTCTTTTTCAAGGTCAACCATTCTTTCCGTTCCGAATTTCTCCACACAGAAAGAGGCAAGGTTTGAACCGTAAATGATCGCATTTTTCATGTTCTCGAAAGAGATGTTCTCACTTTGCGTGATGAATCCTGCAAATCCTCCTGCGAAGGTGTCTCCGGCTCCCGTAGGATCGAAAACTTCTTCAAGCGGCAATGCCGGTGCGAAGAATACTTCCTTGTTGTGGAACAATAAAGCTCCGTGTTCTCCTTTTTTGATCACCACGTATTTTGGTCCCATCGTATGGATCTTGGCGGCAGCCTTCACAAGAGAATACTCTCCCGAAAGTTGGCGTGCTTCTTCATCATTGATGGTGATGACATCGACTCTCTTGATTACGTCCAACAATTCCGGCAACGCACAATCCATCCAGAAATTCATCGTGTCCAGTACTACCAATTTCGGTTGTACTTCCATCTGGTCCAAGACGCTGCTCTGCACCAAGGGATGCAAGTTTCCAAGCAATACCACGTCGGAGTTTTTATATTCCTGCGGTACTTTTGGTTGAAAATCGGCCAGGACGTTCAATTCTGTTGCCAAGGTATCCCTTGAATTCAGATCGTTGTGGTAACGACCGCTCCAGAAAAAGGTCTTTCCTCCCTTTACGATCTCCAAACCTGAAATATCAATATTTCTTTCCGTCAACAAATCAAGGTGTTCTTGTGGAAAATCGTCTCCCACTACTGAAACAATGGCTGATTTTAGATTGAAGAAAGAAGCTGAAAGTCCGATATAGGTGGCAGCTCCCCCTAAAATTTTATCCGTTTTTCCGAAAGGAGTTTCAATAGCGTCGAAAGCAACCGTTCCGACAATAAGCAATTTGTTCATTTGTTAAGTTTGGAATTAAGGTGCAAAGATACATTTTTAGTTTAAAAGTTTAAAATGGTTTGAAGCTTAAAAGTTTGTGAAAATTTGAGGGTTCATTCCTGTGCTGTTCAGGTGTGATTGCTGCTGAAAAGCAATCCGTATTTTTCCAGGATCGGCCGATGAAATATCCTTTCATAAAAACCAATTAGATTCCTATTTTCGATTATTTGCTTCAAAAACGGCTTAATACAAGCCCAAAACGGCTATTAAAAGGATGTACTGCGTACAAAATAGAATTCGATATTACAAGTATGGATTTGCAAATACAATTGAATCTTATGGATGTAAATCAGAAGTATCAGTAGAAAAGAAAACTGTTGGAATAATGCAGTGGATGAAAGTTCTTTCAAATCATTAAAACAGAATGAATTTAATGTCGCTCGACTTAAATTGTAAACCTCCCAAAAACAAAAGACCCTTACAGTTTTAGCTGTAAGGGTCTTCAAAAGAAAGGCGACGACATACTCTCCCACAAATTGCAGTACCATCTGCGCAGGCGGGCTTAACTTCTCTGTTCGGGATGGGAAGAG